>OHFP01000126.1_pt1 | contig 46604 bp, 44 predicted proteins | sample 1567591 | NCBI WGS metagenome assembly OHFP01 (sample SAMEA3879547, study PRJEB24766) | human gut metagenome | biome: human-associated habitat; feature: feces | place: USA | collected 1985/1987 | reverse complement strand
AAGTGTATCAATATAGTTCTTTTAAAAAAGACGCAAAATCATGCGTCATACGGCAACCTTCAGCGATTAGTTTCCAGTTACGGCTTACATAGCGTCCATTATCCTTAACAATCCATCGGCGACGGCGGATGTTCAGGAAAAGTTTCTTACCACGGATCGGGAAGTCCTGAACCACTACCGGGTCATAAAACCCCTTGCTTTCCACTTTCATATTCGAGTATTCACTGGGAACCTCATTTTTCTCTTCCAGGAAAATGACAATGTCAGTACTACTTTCCTTTACATCTGAGATGATGAAATAATCCAATGTCCCTTCCGGAAGAAGGAGACGATAACCGTTGGTTTCCATAACTGATAATGATTTGTTGTTCTCAAAGATACGATTTTATCGAATTTTCCCCTCATGTTTTTACGTTGATCCCAGAATATTTTTGAATCATTTGGAAATGGATAGTGTAGCTTTATTTTTATATGCTACGAACTTGCTCCATGCCACACGTTAAGTTTGTGAGCAGTCTAATACCCGATAATTTATCAGCATCGGGTGGAATAACCTATTAAATCAGCAAGCAGAGGAATAAATTAGTAGATAATCATTTTTTTTCTATCAATTGCCATTCACCTTTTACCTTCGAATGTTGCGCATTTATCAATCCCAGTTCTTTCAAGGTTGTAATGGATCTTTTAACCGTAGCTTCACTGACCCCAAAATTGTCTGCTAACCAAGAATATTTGGCTTTTCTATTCAGTTTAATGGCCTCGTAAACCTTTTTAGAGACTTCTGAAGGAAATACTAAAAGGGTCATATCTGACCTTTTTTGTAATGTGTTTGAAGGCAAATCTTCTTTTCCATCTTTTATCATGAAGCCATTCTTTATCGCTTCTTGAATCATTTTCGTTCTCCACGAGGTGATTTGTTTTCCCGAACTGAAACTGCTGTTTGATAAGTAAAATTATATATTGGCATCCCATTTTCATTTGCCATAAGATCTTTCTGAACTTTCAATACCCCACGACTATGACGGTTAACAAAACCCAATACTTTCATTGTTTCTGCTACAACAATATTCCGATAGTCATTCACATTGGGGAAATTCGCTTCATTGGCACGTCCATATAAGCCTCCATGATTCATTATTTCTATATGATCATCGAACTGATAAAATTGAATTGGTCCATTACTACAATAATCCCCGATGGCAAATAGCATTCATCAGAAGTTCTCGTGTTGCCCAGTCTGGATAATCTACTACATTTTCTTCTCGGGCAGCAGAAACAGGAATAGGACGGCGATTTGAAATAGCTGTTTTAATAAATGTATCCAGTTCTGGTAATATTGTACTGTTTTAGTTTTGAATCATCAATTGTGTCGTGTAAAATATTTGCTATTTTGCAGATATACGTCTTATTTAGTTGCAGTTTGTTACTTTGAAGACTCTTAATACTCTTGTCCATTTTTTTATACATCCATTTTCATTATAGCATGGAGAGCAGCCATATTGCATTCCATGATTAATAATCCTAGATTTAAACACGTTATTGCACATCCAATATTCCCCAAGTTTTGTATTGTTAATATCATGAAATTCTACATATCCTGGCATGGTTTGGAAATGATGTCTGAAATTGTCAATCTTGTTCGTTTTTATATCGTTGATATGTGGGGATACACAGACATAATAGTTCTCTGCTTTCTTTATTCCATCCATCAACGAAATGATATGCGCCGTAGAATAATCGTCAATGTCAAGTATGTTTGAAAAAAGATTCACTACAACGTTATTTCTTATAATATCGATATCATTTAGATCAACATCATCGAGCTTTTTACATACTGTTCTCATAGAACATTTTGGATTAACAGCTCTGCAATGAAGCGCGGCTCGTCTAATTGCCAAATCTGACGGCTCAATCAAAATGATTTGATTAATATTTTCTTGATAATATTTCTCACAGAACAACATTGATGCCAATCCTTGACCACATCCCCAATCTATTATTGTTAATGGTTGGCCAAATTGTTGAGGAAAAGGCTTTTCCAAAGCAGAAAGCATCTTAACTTTATGCATATTGCCATAGTTTCTCAGATAATTATATAACCCTTGTTCTTCTGTTATAGGCTTAACTCCACGACCTTTATCAAAGCTATCAGAAGCATGGTTAACAGCATGTTGTTTAACTATATCAAAGCATTTATCTCCAGAATTTATCCAATTCGCATACTCTGTTCCTTCTTCAATGAGATACTGCTCATTTGGAGCAAATGGTGAAACGCTCAAATTTTGACAATTCAGACGGTCTATTACTTCTTGTAACTGTTCATGGGCTTGCTCATAATTGATATCAATCTTACAAACATCCTTAATATCATTTAAGAAGGGATATTTATTTTGTTCTACAGCTTCAAGAAATCTGTTTTTCACAATCTGAGCTTTCGTAGGATGCAATGAATCTATAACAGCACTATAGTAATTAAGGAATGTAACTAGAGAGGGAAGATTGCTATCCTCTTCCTCTTCAATTGCAATTTGAAGCAAATGGCAAATATCATCAAATTTCCCTATTAAATCATCAGCAATACTAGGTTTAGGATAAATAAAAGATAAGCCAGCCTTCATTCTGCTTGTTATTTCTATTTTTTTATCTAATACGAGCTTTGCAAGACAGGCCATCGCACCTTGTAAGTTAAGACGTTCTACCAAGTCAAGCATAATCAGCAGAAATGCCCTATTCGGTGTGCTCGAGAAATCAAGTTGAGAGTAATATTTGAACTTTAGTTGTACAAATTTGTCAATCTCTTCAGAGACTTTAAACAGGGCATCATGTCTTGATGAATATATGTCATACAATTCATCAGAATGATTTTGAAGATAGACTTCAAGTGATTCAACACTTGAAGCCTCTATATATGCGTTATTGAAGAAACTCATATTAATCTTTGTTGAAAATGTTTTGTTCTTTTGTAATCAGGATTTTGAATATCTTTTCGTCCTTCTTCAAACCTTTTGATTTTATTCCTAAAGATTTTAGAATCGTATTCAATTCTTTGTCATCCTTATCGAAATAACCAAAGACTTCTTTTATTATGTCTTCTCGACTTACTCCACCTGTCCTTTCTTTGTTTGTAACGCTTTCTCTTTGACTCAGAGATAAGTTTTCCAATTCCATCAAACGATTGTTTTTTTCCTCGTATTGAGCTTTTATCTCTGCGATTTCTTCTTCTTTTTCTTCAACACATTCTTGAATGACATGCTCTGCAACTCTGTTAAACAGAATTGACAAAGATGTTTGAAAGAGAGAACTGACGTCAATCTTTTGATAAAATTGAGAAAAAGAACTCCACCACTCTTTGGAACCAACCTTCGGTTTTTTTTTACCGATCACGATTGTATCTAATACACAATAGTCCGTCTTTTTTGTTACGCTTGGTGTATGCTGTTTATTACACCATGAGTCCAAATAATAGAAATTTTCAGAAATCTTCTTGTTGAAGACAAACTGATATACACTCTCAATCGTGTAATAGTCTAATAGTGAGTCAAGCTGAAACTTTACATCAATTTTGTTTCCTTCTGATGTACCATAGAAACTACTGAACGCATTGTAACCATGGTTGTATCCAAAGCATAATGCGACTAATTGTGCACTTTTAATACCTTCAAAATTAGAAAGAATCAATCCGTCAATTTTGTCTCTTTTTGACTCATTTCCAACTCCATAGCTTGCTAATACAGCTAAGATATACGCCTTTTTATCGAGACTATCTAATTCTATCTTTTTAGTGATTTTATTTTGGGATACAACTTGGCCCTCGTTTTTTGCCATCTGCTTTACATCATCAACATCTACCTGCTTATTTAAATAAGGTAACAAGCAAGCATAACTTTTTGATTGCGTAAATAGTCCAGAATATTGGTCATTAGGACTTTTTCCTGCTTTGACAAGTGCGTCGACAATCAATTTATTAAAAACAGCAAGCGTCTCAATGTATGCCTCTGAGAAATTCATATACTTTTCCCTTGCCAATCTCATTATAATCAAAGCACCAAGGATACGGTTATATAGTTCTATCTCTTTCGTTTGGTCTTTGACATAATAATCTTTCAGTACCTTAACTTCTTTAACTGTGACATCCTCGAAACTACTAGTTGAACCAACAATTGAATCAGGAACGAATGCTGTTCCCATTCTGATGTTAGTTAGAGTCTTATTTTTCTGCTGTTCTTCTGTGAAACAAATTTTCTTTACACGAGTAATAGGCAAAGCAGATTCAAATAAATACCACGTTCCACCCGCTGATATTAGCTTTGTTTCTTCTTCATTTGTCAAGACAATCTCTAAGCAACAGTTACATTCGATGCAACCTCTGCTTGTTGTTATAAGTAAGAAGTTCTCGAATAAGTTCTGGATATCCTGTGGCTTGTTCGTGAAATACTTACTTGGCTTAAGACAAGCACAGCCGAAATAGTGTGCGAGACACTCAGATTTTATAGGGAAATAGTAAGTTCTCATATTACAATACAGTTTTATCAACTACCGAATTCAAGCACGGCATGTCGTAATTGCTAATCAGATATAAATTACTTTTTGCTCTAGTACAAGCAACGTATAAATCCTGCCAGTCACAAATAATTTTATTCTCACCAGTATCTTTATCAGAGACAATTATTGGCAATTTTTTTAGAATATCAAAATTGGGAATAATGACAGTATCAAACTCTAATCCTTTCGCGGATTTGAAAGTCGTTATATGTACATTCTTAATGTTGGCACAACCATCAGGAAATCTGTCTTTGTTCTCATAATAAAGAGAAAAGTCATCAACCTTACCTTTAAGAATACCTTCAAATATTTGAACATCGCTTTTCCAAGGAACAAGAATAGCAATATTGTGTGTGTCTGACTTAAAACTGTTTATTATCTCTAATATTGCATTGTTTTGTTTGTCGTTTGTTCGGTCGTAACAACTGCCATTTGAAACCATAAACACAGGAAATTCTCCAACATTGCTTGCCAATCCATCAATTATCTCTCTTGGGATTACGGCATTAGGAAAAGTTATTTTCGCAAATTTCATAATCCTTTGAGTACTTCTGAAATTCTTGCTTAGAACATGTTCCACATTGTCGGGAAATATGCTTATTAATTGCGCTTGATAGCAACAGTGATCTGGATAAAGAATCTGCGAATCGTCAGCTCCATATGATACTTTTGATAAGATACCATGATAGTATTCTTCATCCTAATCTTGAGCTTCATCAATAATCACTTCCGCAAATTTATAAGTATGAATTTCAGATTTACTCTTAATTGAAGTTGCAACCATTTCTGCTGCCTCTTCATTTTGGCTTCTACAGCAAGCTTTCAAATATTCCTTCAAAGTTGTTGTGTAAGTCAACAACAAACTTCTCTTTACAGGATTGCTTATATAGTTTGAGATGTGCCTCCAAAGTGAAACAACTGATTTTCCTGTTCCTGGGCCTCCAGATAAAGCAATTTGTTCTGAATCATCCAATGCCGCTTGTTGCGAAATAGTCAAATCTGTTATTTGTGGTAGATTAAAATAATATCCAGCCATAGTCTATTTATTTTCCGGTTATTGTCTCTGATGTTAATCCGCTATTCTTCGCTGTGCGATAGTTTTTGCAAGCCATTTCCTTGCTTGTGTTCGCATAGCAATATTCGCAAAGATGCGCACAAGTGTCGTATTGACCGATGTCCTTGCTTATCTTACAACCACATAGTTCACGTTGCCCCTTGTCCACATTGTCTTTCTTTTTGATAGCATAGTGCTCTGCGTCAAGCATAATGGCATTTGTCGGGATTTCTGGACTCCCAAACAAACCGTTGTCGATTGTTTTTATCTCTACGCCAAGCACTTTCATCAAAACACTATCTTTCCAAGCGAAACTTATCATCAGATTGTCATCTACACAGTGATTCGGAACAATCCCAAATCTGCTGTATGCAGGTTTTTCTCCACAAGTCGCCAGTTCATATCCCCATTTCTTGTTGAGTTCAGACAGTTTCCTTGCAAAATCAACCATTTCTGCCTCAGTCCACTCATGGTAGTTTATTCTGTTTCGCTCCAAATTTAGTTTCACCTTCCTATAAGACATGATGTCGGCAAAACTAAACACAAGCTTCTCTGTATAGCCGAGCAACCTGTCACCGATATAATCTATTTTACGAAGTAAGTCATTCTGTGATATTCTGTCAGTAAGGATTAATGGGTCAAATCTCCAAATAACCCTTCCTTTTCCTAATTTCTCGACAAGAGTCTTGAAAGTCTCAATACGCTCATCCAATGGCGGTACACCTTTTTCTAACCCTTCTGCTACATAATCATTCAGCGTGTACTGAATATAGCACTCTATTTTTGGAGAATGGGATTTTAATTTGGGCAAATGTTGCAACAAAGGTTTCGGGTTTTTGGACCAAAATACGATAAAACGTGTGTTTTTATAAGAAACATAGCTGTTTACCCCATTGAAAGGGTTTCGCCATGCAGAATATCCAATCTCCAATCTATGGAAAAACCAGTCAGCGTAAAAGGCCGGAATGTCAGTACTTCTACTCGCAGAAATAATCTCTGGAGCCTGGGCATCAACCCATTCTCCATTTTCACGCTGAATATTTATCTTTTTCCAAGCCATAGTGCCATAAGTTATGCTGTAAACGCCTCGTCTGTACAAACGAGGCGTTGAATTGAATACAAAAGTATAAAATAATATTTGAAATACAGACGAGTATCTTCTTGCTTTTGTAAAATTTTGGAAAAATGATGATGGCTTTTCTTGTTCTATTGAAAGCCTAACCACAAATTTAATAATCATGCATGGATTTAAATCATAAAGTAAAAGTATCATTGTAGTGATTTATATATCCTTTCGGTATTCGTTTGGTGATGTGAATAGGTAACTTGTGCAGATGTTTTGAATGGCCGATTAAAGTTGTCGTATATCAAACTCTATATGATGAGTACTTTAAAAGGAATCCAGACTAAAGAACCGCTATGCGTGGAACTACATGCGTGGTGGTGTAAGAGGTCGGAAAACGAAAGTAGGAAGAATATTGCTTCGTTAAGTCCAAATAAAACAGCATCACGGGCTTGAATCACCACATCTTTCAGTCGTACAAAAAGATAGATAAAAGGTGAAAGATGATTTTACAAACAGAATATTTAGTTTGGTACGGAAATAAAACTAACGAGAATCAAAAACGGAAGTAACGAAGATCAAAAACGAACCTCGTTACTTCCGTTTTAATTCATCCTACCTTTTGATAAAAAGCCGGCGTATTTTCACCAAAAGGTAGGCATGAATTGATCAAAAGATAGGCACCTTTATAAGACGATGTTGAACAGGTAGCCTAAGAAGATGATAAACAGCGTGATCACACCAAAGAAGATAGCGATCAGGCGCCAAGTCATGACTTTCTTGAGAAGTGTTGCTTCGGGTAGTGATAATCCTACTACTGCCATCATGAAGGCTAAGGCTGTCCCGATAGGAATACCTTTGGAAACAAAGACTTCAATGACGGGAACGATTCCGGCAGCATTGGCATACATCGGAATGGCCAACAGGACAGAAATAGGAACTGCCAACCAGTTGTCTTTCGCCATGTAATGCTCGAAGAATCCTTCGGGTACATATCCGTGCATGAAGGCTCCGATCCCGATTCCGATCAGAATATATACCAGCACGCCTTTAACAATGTTCCAGGCTTCCCGGATAATAGAAGGCAAACGATGGAAGAAGGGAGTATGTTCTTTTTCCCACAGATTGGATTCGTTTGTGGCCCCTTGCTGGATTTGCTTTACCCAATCACTCAGATACGGTTCCAGTTTCATCTTGCCCAAAACATATCCACCAATCATTCCCAGTAAGATACCGCTGACAACATAAATGACTGTAATCCGCAATCCGAATGTCCCGATAAACATCGCAACAGCTACTTCATTGACCAGCGGTGAAGTAATCAGATAGGCGAAAGTCACACCCAGTGGAATACCGCCTTTTACGAATCCGATGAATAACGGGATAGAAGAACAGGAACAAAACGGGGTAATGGCTCCGAATAGAGAAGCCAGGAAATATTGTAACCCATAAAGCCGGTGGGATGTCAGATAATGACGCAGACGTTCGATCGGAAAGTATGCGTTGATGATTCCCATGATGATACTGATGAAGAATAACAGGATCAGAATCTTAATCGTATCGTAAAAGAAAAAGTTGACGGCTGTTCCCAGTGCGCTGTCTGCCTGTAGTCCCATAACACCATAAACCAGCCAGTCGGCAAAAGTCTGTATCATGATTATAAGCGGATTAATGGTTAGATTGCTGACATGTACAAGTCGGGATATGCAACTTCTTGATTTCGGTCAGATAGAAAGCAAAGAACGCATTTTTAATCTCTTTCCGGACACGGATAAATTCACTTTTGATCCATTCATCCGTACCTTGTGCTTCCGAAGGATCATCGAAGCCAATATGCAATTGCTTCTTTACATTTCCCTGAAATACCGGACAAGTCTCGCGGGCATGATCACAAACGGTAATCACATAGTCCCAAGTTGCGTTGATATATTCAGATACATTCGTCGGTATGTGATGACTAATGTCTATACCTGCTTCTTGCATGACTTCGATAGCCATGGGATTTACTTTCTCAGCCGGATGGGTTCCAGCCGAAAATACTTCTAAATTCGGGTCAAACGATTGAAGGAAACCATGCGCCATCTGACTGCGGCAACTGTTTCCCGTACATAAAATCAAAATCTTCATATAATGTTCCAATTAATAAGTCCGTAATAAATACCGATAAGAATAAATGTGAGTGCTACGATCCGGTTGAACCATTTCTGGAATACCTGAATGCGGTTGTAGAATTTTCCGATACCAGCCACACTGTATGCCAGTACCCAAGCTATCAGGACGATTGGGAATCCGGTAGCGAAAGCATATACTACGGGTAATAAGTATCCGCCACTTTCCATGGCTGACATAGGTATTAACATGCCGAAGTAGAATAGTCCGCTGGTAGGACAGAAAGCTAAGGCAAACAGTATTCCCAATGCCATACTGCCCCAGTTACCCCGAAGTCTTTCGGTTTTCTCGGTTGCCGAAAATCCCCATCGGGGCAAGGCCAGTTTATCTCCAAACAACATGAACAGACCGATCAAGATGAGTGCCGGAGCAAGTAATAACTCGCTCCATCGGCTGATCGCCTTTTGTATAAAGAACATTTCGGAACCGTTCCGCAATAAAGTAATCAGTATGGCTCCTAAGACGGAATAAGAAAGAATACGGCCCAAGGTGTAAAAGATACCGTTCAGAAAAATCTGGTTCCGGTTGTTTACATCTTTGCTGATAAATCCGATCGCTGTTATATGAGTAGCCAGCGGACAAGGACTGATGGTCGTGAGTAAACCCAACAAGAGAGCCGTGATAACAGGTATTTCACTGCTATCCAAAAGAGTCTGTAAGTAGTCCATTCTTAAAGCAACTGATTTATTTTCTTGCGGATCTCTTGTTTGAAATGATCTGTCTTATTCTTGGCATATTGAAAGCCCAAACGTGTCATATCGTTCCGTTGTTCTTTTCCATCTTTCCATTGATTGATATACAATGAAGACCAACTGACCTGATAAGTATTGGCCAGTTCTTCTCCTTCGGGCGTGGAAATGTCTATTCCCTTGAAACGGACTTTCCCTTGTTTGGCCAAGTCTGCAAAGTCGGTAAAAACGACTTCACGGGTATACTTTTCGATTGATTTACAAGTGATGCACCGTTGTTTCCCATGGAAGTACAAAACTTCCACATATGAATCTGTTTGTGCTTGCAGTTCACCGGCTATCCAAAACAAACTACTGATAAGAAAAAATAGGATCCGTTTCATAATCATTGGTTTGAAGTGATTAATTCCTTTACTTCACCGGCGTTGATCCGACCTTTGGCTACAACTTTGCCATTGATTACCAAAGCCGGTAAAGTCATGACATTGTATTCCATGATTTTCATCAGATCTTCCTCTTTGATGATCTCAGCCTGAATACCTAACTCGTTGACAACTTTCTCGACGGTTGCGTACAATGCCTTGCAGTTGGCGCAACCTGTTCCTAAAACTTTAATTTCCATTGTATCGTATATTATATATGTAATTCGCAAAACAACGAACAATAAAGAGAAAAAAAGGGACTGTTATTCACAGCAACCCTTTGATTTGCATATAGCCTGGCCAAAGAAATCGGCAAAGAGTCGGCTTGCCAGTTTCCAGTTTTCCTGATTGATACAATATTTTACTTTCGGGGTTTCCACTTCTCCCTGTATCAAACCAGCATCTTTCAACTCTTTCAGGTGTTGGGAAACGGTCGCTTTGGCTATGGGTAATTCTTCATGAATGTCGCCAAAGTAACAGGTTTCTTGTTTGGCTAGAAAGTGCATGATGGCAATTCTTGCCGGATGTCCCAATGCTTTGGCAAAGCGTGCCAGCTGTTCTTGGGTTGCTGTATATTCCTTTTTCTCTTCCATATCCTTGTTTGTTGTTCGCAAAAATACGAATAACTGGGAATATTTCCAACTTTTCTGCCTGATTTTTGGATGAATTGGTTAAATGTGGTTAAAATGGACCGATTTTAGAAGAAAAAGTATTGACGAGCTATGTTACATAACATAAAATGTCTATATTTGCATCGTGTTTTTCATGGTATTAGATTTAAGGTTAACAATGGAAATTGGCTGTCTGTGAAGATAGCCTTTTTTTGTGCCCTTTACTCACCTGAGAAGAGCAGAGAAAAATTCTGTTCGATTTGTTCCATTAACATCTCTGTTGGAATGGATAAGGCTGCCGCTGCCTTTTTATATATCTCCTGTATGTCCAGTTTTGATTCATCGGTTTCCAGAAAAAGATGGCTTGGCCAGGCTATTTGCAGGGCTGCTGGTTGGAATTGTTCACCGAATGAAAGATAGATGTTTTCTTTCAGCAGCTGTTCGGCTAATTCTCTTTTTCCACGGAAACCGTGAATGAGCCAAGGCGAGAGCGGGCGAATTTTCTTCCGTAAGGCAAGCAGTTCACTCCAGGCTTTTACACAATGGATGATAAGTGGCTTGTGGAGTTCTTCAGCCAGCAAGGCTTGTTGTTCGAACAGATAAAGTTGTCGTTCGAGTGGTGCTTCGTGAAGTTTGTCAAGTCCGGCTTCACCGATCATCCAGACTTCCGGTTGCTTGGCTTTTTCCCACAACTGTTCGAGAAGCTGATCATTACTTTTGTCGGAATGGATAAACCACGGATGGATTCCAACCGAAAACATTTCTATATGGGATAAATCACCCAGGGTTTCTTGGCCGACGATCCGGTTGTAAAAAGAGATTCGGTTTTCCTGGGTTTTGGGAATCACTGTATGCGTATGAATGTCGATGTATTTCATCTTCTTCTTGTTTGAATGGAACAAAAGTACTAATATTGTGTGCAAGTTAAACGGAGACATTTAGAAAACACAAAAACAAATTACATGAGACTGAATTACAAGAAATGGGGCATGGTGGCCCTTTCAGCTTTTTTATGGATGGCGGATGCCTCGGCTCAATTGACATTAGTGAAAGACGGGAAGGCAGTTTCGCGGATTGTCTTGAGCGAGAAGAGTGAAATAAACCGTCAGGCAGCTGATTTGTTACAAGACTTTGTGCAGCGGATTAGCGGGGCTTCGTTGCCGATTGTGGAAGGAAAAGCGAAATCGGGTGATGTCGTGATCGGTGGAAAATCGGCAGAGGCAGGCGAAGATGGTTTTACCCTTTGTACCGAACAGAACCAGTTGCGGATTACGAGTGGAGGAGACAAAGGCTCGATCTATGGCGTGGTAACTTTATTGGAAAAATACATGGGTGTTTCGTATTATGCATATCAGGCTTATACATTGACACCTTCGAAGACGATTAGCCTACCGGAGATTCATTTGTCGGAAACACCGGCTTTTCGGTATCGCCAGTCGTTCAGTTACGGTTGTGATGATCCGATTTACAAGATGTGGTTCCGTCTGGAAGAACCGAATGAGGTCTTCATCGACAATATGTGGGTACATACATTCGACCGCCTGATGCCTTCGGAAGTGTATGGAAAGGAACATCCCGAATATTATTCATATATCAACGGCGAACATCGTCCGGGTAATCACAGTCAGTGGTGTCTGACGAATCCGGATGTTTATGACTTTGTGGTGAAGAAACTGGATTCTATTTTCAAGGCGAACCCGGATAAGAAATTAATTTCGGTCAGTCAGAACGACGGAAACAATACCTTCTGTACATGTGAGAATTGCCGTAAGGTGTATGAGGAAGAAGGTTCTCCGGCAGGTGCCTATATCCGTTTCATGAACAAGTTGGCAGAACGTTTCCCCGACAAGGAGATTTCTACCTTGGCTTATCTCTTTACCATGCATCCACCCAAAAAGGTAAAGCCGCTGCCGAATGTGAACATCATGCTGTGCGACATTGATTGCATGCGCGAAGTTCCGCTGACCGATAATGCGTCGGGACGTGATTTCGTGAAAGCGCTCGAAGGCTGGTCGGCTATCTCCAACAATATTTTCGTATGGGATTATGGAATTAACTTCGACAACATGGTATCGTGTTTCCCAAATTTCCATGTCTTGCAGAAGAATATCCAGTTGTTCAAGAAGAACCACGTGACGATGCACTTCTCGCAAGTCAATGGTTCTAAAGGAACCGACTTTTCGGAAATGCGTGCTTATATGCTCGGAAAGCTGATGTGGGATCCGTATCAGAATGCCGATTCGTTGATGCGTAGCTTCATGGATGGTTATTATGGTGCGGCGGCTCCTTATCTGTATCAGTATCAGAAGATCATGCAGGGTGGATTGCTGGCAAGCGGTACTAACTTGTGGATTTACGATTCGCCGGTAACACATAAGAACGGAATGCTGAACGATCAGCTTTGTAAGACGTATGATGAGTTGTTCGATCAGGCTGAGGCGGCTGTGGCTTCTGATCCGGTTCGTTTGGACCGTGTCCAGCTGTCTCGTTTGTCATTGATTTATTCTGAATTGGAAATAGCTCGTACTAAAACGAACCAGGATGTGGCCAAAGTACGTCAGCAGTTGGATTATTTCCGTCAGCAGTGCCGCAAGTTCGGTATCAAGTCGCTGAACGAACGTAGCAATACGCCCGAGGATTATTGTGATCTGTACGAAAAACGCTTCTTGCCGCAAGCCGAAAAGAGCAAGGCGTTGGGTGCAAAGGTGATCTGGCTGCAAAAGCCGGGCGAGCGTTATCAGAAGATAGCTGATACGGCATTGACCGACGGCCTGTTTGGTGGCACGACCTTCGTAGAGAGCTGGGTAGGCTGGGAAGGCGTGGACGGCTCGTTCATCCTCGATCTGGGTGAAGAGAAAGAATTCAGTAGTGTGGAAGCCGACTTCCTCCACCAGTTGGGCCAATGGATCCTGCTCCCCGAGAAAGTTACCTATTCTGTTTCGACCGACAACCAGACCTATCAGCCTTTCGGCTCCTTCTCGTTTGCCGAAGACCGTGCACCGCAAGTCAAGTTCGTGGGTGGGAAAGTTACTTCCGACAAGCCTGTCAAGGCGCGTTATATCAAGGTCGAAGTCGATGCCATCGGGATGTGTCCGAAGTGGCACTACGGCGTGGGCCATCCGGCCTGGTTCTTCGTCGATGAAGTGACCGTATTGTAACGTATTTAGATCGTTTTTGTATGGAAAAAGAAAAGAATTATCTGATTGTAGGGACCGGCGGCGTAGGCGGATCGATTGCCGGTTTCCTGGCATTGGGCGGAAAGCAAGTCACTTGTATCGCCCGTGGTGCGCAGTTGGAAGCTATTCGCCAGCATGGATTACACCTAAAGTCGGATTTGAAAGGTGAACATTGGCTGAAAGTCCCGGCTTGTACGGCAGAAGCATACGAGGGGAAAGCGGATGTGATCTTCGTGTGTGTGAAAGGATATGCCCTCGACTCGATTCAGGATTTATTGTGTCGTGTGGCCACGCCGGACACCTTGGTGGTACCGATCCTGAATGTCTATGGAACCGGCGAGCGGTTGGCACGCCTTGTGCCCGAAGTAACCGTGCTCGATGGTTGTATCTATATTGTAGGCTTTATTTCCGGTCCGGGCGAGATCACGCAGTCGGGTTCAGTCTTCCGGTTGGTCTATGGTGCCCGCAGTAGCCAGCCTGTCGCCCGCGAACGGCTGGATGCCTTGGCAGAAGAACTCCGCGGATGCGGTATCAAGGTGGATGTTTCGGAGGATATCAACTGCGACACGTTTATCAAGTGGTCGTTTATTTCGGCTATGGCTTGTACCGGTGCCTACTTCGATGTGCCGATGGGTGAGGTGCAACATGCCGGTGAAGTGCGCGATGTGTTCGCCGGACTGTCTCGCGAGAGTACGGAGATCGGCCGTCGTCTGGGGATTACTTTCCCACAAGATCAGGTCGCCTATAATTTGATGGTAGTCGATAAGCTGGACCCGAGTTCGACTGCCTCGATGCAGAAAGACCTGGCCCACGGCCATGAATCGGAAATCCAGGGAATCCTGTTCGATATGATCGCGCTGGGCGAACGCCTCGGTGTAGAGATGCCCACCTATCAGCGGGTAGCCGGGAAGTTTCGGAAATAATCATCCTTATTCACCGTAAATTTGTATGTCATGAAAACAAGAGCTTTTTTGATCTGTGTTCTTTGTTGTTTCTGTCTTTTAGTAGAGGCAATCGAACAAAAGAACGGGTTTGTAATCAATAAAGGAATCAACATCAGTCATTGGTTGTCTCAGAGTGGTGCTAGAGGTGAGAAACGTGCCGCTTATTTTACAGAGTCGGATGTTCGATTCCTGGCCGAAGCTGGATTTGATCATTTGCGTATTCCGATTGATGAGGAACAGATGTTTACCGTAGATGGGAAAAAGGAGAAAGAGGCTTTTGCCTTGTTACACGATGCTTTATCGTGGTGTCGGAAATATCAGTTGAAAGCTGTTGTCGATCTCCATATTTTACGTTCGCATTACTTCAACGCGAAAGAGAAGCCTTTGTTTACCGACCGGAAAGAACAGATCCGTTTTTATGATTTATGGAAAGCGCTGAGTTCGGAACTGAAGAAATACCCGAACGATTTTTTGGCATACGAATTAATGAATGAACCAGTAGCCGACGATCATGAAGACTGGAACCGGATTGTGGATGAATGCATAAAAACAATTCGCCGCTTGGAACCCGAAAGATCTCTGATTGTGGGTTCCAACCGTTGGCAAGGGTATGAGACGGTACGTTATCTGAAACTGCCTGCCGGTGATCCGAATCTGATTATCAGTTTTCATTATTATCTGCCTTTCTTGTTGACACATTATCAGGCCAGTTGGACGGATTTGAAAGATTATACTGGGGCGGTTCATTATCCGGGAAAACTTATTACGGATGAAGAATTGCAGACTTTTTCGGATGAAGAGAAGCGTCGCTATGCGCATTGGAATCGGGAGATCTATACGAAAGCAGTTATCGAAAGCCATTTCAAGCAAGTACTTGAAGTAGCACATTCGTACGGATTGCCAGTTTATTGTGGCGAATTTGGTTGTATTGATAAAGCTCCGGAGACTGACAAGACACGTTGGTACACGGATATGATCGATTTATTTGATCAGTACGGCATAGCCCGGGCCAACTGGGATTATAAAGGAGGCTTCAGCTTTGGTTCGAAAGACGTGGCTCCGACACCTATCTTTAAAATCTTGACGCAAGGCGGGAAACGGGATTGATAATACTAAGTATAATTAAAACGAACAAGGTTTCAGATCATCTTTCATCGATATGTCTGAAACCTTGTTTGTTTATAATATTAAGACCTTATACATTATAATACTGTTCCCAGCCTTTACGCGGAGGTTCGCCTACGAGCATCTGGTTGGCAAACGGATCGTTGGTGATCTGTTTGGTATCGCGGTCGAATACCAGCTTGCGGTTCAGTCGCTGCGCCAAAACACCCAGACAGAATACCTGACTTAACGGACCGGCGATCTCGAACGGCGAACGGGTCTTTTCTTTTCCTTGGCAAGCCAGCAGGAAGTTGGCATAATGGTTAGACGGACTCTTCGGAACTTCCGGTAGTTTGGAAGCCATTTCTTTGGCCTTTTCTTCCGGAATGATCGACAACGTACTGCCGTGTGAACCACCTTTGAAAGTCAATTCCTTCGAGTAGATTTCTTTACCCGGATTCAACTTGGCTGGCTGGATCTTTCCACCGGCAACGGTTGGGATATTCGGATCGATTTCCGAAACGCCATAACCTTCGGGCACAGCCGGAATATTATCCAGTCCGTCGTACCAGGTTACATCTACTGCCGGCATGTTGCCTCGTTCGGGGAAGCGGAACAACAGCGTAGAAGACATTGGGTAGAAGAACGGATTATGATCTTTCAGATAAAGCGGGTTGACTTCCGTCGGTAATCCCAGATCGAGGAACTCGTGGGCTGTATCCAGGATATGTGCTCCCCAGTCGCCCAGCGCTCCCATACCGAAGTCATACCAGCAACGCCATTGTCCTAAATGATAATCGTGGTTATAGTCGTGATATTGACAAACACCCAGCCAGGTATCCCAGTCCATTGTTTCCGGAACGGGCTCGCCCATCGGCATGTGTTTGATATTCGGGTTCCAGCCGTGCCAGCGGCGTGAGCTGTTCATGTGCGCCGTAATGGCTGTCACATCTTTGATGATACCAGCTTCTTTCCAGGCTTTAAACTGGAAGTAATTGGCTTCGGAGTGGCCCTGGTTACCCATCTGGGTGACTACTCCGTATTTCTTGGCAGCACGCATCATCACTTCGATCTCGTTGAAGGTACGTGCCATCGGTTTTTCTACATAAACGTGTTTTCCGTGTGCCATGGCTTCAATAGTGATCGGGAAGTGCGCATGGTCGGGAACACCCACCGTAACCGCATCGATCTTGTCTGCCATCTGGTCAAACATCTGCCGGAAGTCTTGGAAACGAGGTACTTTCGGGAACATCGAGATCAGTTCCTGCGTATGCTTGGCTCCCATATCCACATCACAGAGAGCGACTACGTTACACAGTCCGGTATTGTATAATTCTTTGGCAATTTCGCCACCGCGGTTTCCGATACCGATAAAGGCTATGTTTACTCGGTCGTTGGCACTGACGAACGGATTCTTAGGCATGGTACTCGCTTTTGCCGGAATCCAGAAGGAAGGAATCACTGAAGCGGCCGATAATGCCAGCGCACTCTTCAGGAACTTTCTGCGGGATATTTCTGAATGCATCATGATTAAAGGAATGATTTAAGTCAACTATTATAGATAATTTTGTCGTAAAGATAGCATTTTTATGGAAGATTCATTATGCTTTCCAACAAATTACAGAAAGAAGTGATAAAAGATTGTGAAAAAATCGCTTACTTTGCAAGCTGATAAATCAAGCAAGAAAAGATTATTAAAAGATTCGATATGGCACAAGAAGATGTTTTTAAGAAATTAGTATCGCACTGTAAAGAATACGGTTTTGTATTCCCTTCATCCGAAATTTATGATGGCCTGGGTGCTGTTTATGATTACGGACAATACGGTGTGGAGTTGAAGAACAACATTAAGAAATACTGGTGGGATAGCATGACTTTGCTGCATGAGAATGTAGTGGGTATTGACTCGGCTATCTTTATGCACCCGACAATCTGGAAAGCTTCCGGCCATGTGGATGCTTTCAATGATCCGTTGATCGATAACAAAGATTCCAAAAAACGCTATCGTGCCGATGTCCTGATCGAAGATCATCTGGCTAAGATAGAAGAAAAGATAAATAAGGAAGTAGCCAAGGCTGCCAAGAAGTTTGGCGATGCTTTTGATGAGGCTCAGTTCCGTGCAACCAATCCGCGTGTGTTGGAACACCAGGCAAAGTGGAACGAAATCCACGAACGCTATTCAAAGGATATGAATGATTCGAACTTCGAGGATTTGCGTCAGCTGATTCTGGATTGCGAAATCGTTTGTCCGATTTCAGGTACTCGTAACTGGACGGATGTTCGTCAGTTTAACCTGATGTTCTCTACAGAAATGGGTTCAACAGCTGATGGTTCAATGAAGGTTTACCTGCGTCCGGAAACAGCTCAGGGTATCTTTGTGAACTTCCTGAACGTACAAAAGACAGGTCGTATGAAGATTCCGTTCGGTATTGCTCAGATCGGTAAGGCTTTCCGTAACGAGATTGTTGCCCGTCAGTTTATCTTCCGTATGCGTGAGTTCGAACAGATGGAAATGCAGTTTTTTGTTCGTCCGGGCGAAGAAATGGAATGGTTCAAGAAATGGAAGGCTACTCGTTTGAAATGGCACCAGGCATTGGGATTGGGTAACGAGAAATATCGTTATCATGATCATGAAAAGTTGGCTCACTATGCGAATGCCGCTACTGATATCGAATTCGAAATGCCGTTCGGTTTCAAGGAAGTGGAAGGTATTCACAGCCGTACCAACTTCGACTTGAGCCAGCATGAGAAATTCTCTGGAAAGAAGATCCAATATTTCGATCCGGAATTGAACCAGAGCTATACTCCGTACGTCATCGAAACTTCTATCGGTGTGGACCGTATGTTCTTGAGTGTGATGGCCGGTTCTTATTGCGAAGAAACGTTGGAAAATGGCGAAACACGTGTTGTTTTGAAGTTGCCGGCAGCGTTGGCTCCGATCAAGCTGGCTGTTCTTCCGTTGGTGAAGAAAGACGGTCTGCCTGAAAAAGCAGAAGAAATCATGCAGATGTTGCGTTTCGATTTCCGTTGCCAGTACGACGAAAAGGATTCAATCGGTAAGCGTTATCGTCGTCAGGATGCTATTGGTACTCCTTATTGTATCACTGTCGATCACGATACATTGAAAGATAATTGCGTAACGATCCGTTTCCGTGATACAATGGAACAGGAACGTGTCAGCATCGATCAGTTGCATAGCATTATCTCTGAGAAAGTGAGCATGAGAAGTTTGTTGAAGAAAATAGTAGAAGAATAACATGAAGAAGTATTGGCACATTACATGGATGTTGGTTGTCATGCTGTTCACATTGGCGGCATGTAGTGATGATGATGAAAATGAAATTGTAATTGATGAGGCTTGGAAAGAAATAAATCTGGCTGCCTTCGATGCCCGTTTGCAGGATGCAAAGACGGATACGTCTTTGTTCACAATCAATTCTGAAAGTGGTAACGGACAAATCATCTGTAAGATCCTGAAGAAAGGTGAAGGTACGGAAACGATCTATTATACAAGTAAAGTCAATTGCTATTATAAAGGTTGTTTTGTGACCAATGAGGATGGCGAAGTCGTTGCAGACCGAGACAGTGTTTTGACTCAAGGCGAAGTCTTTGATTCTCGTTTGCGAGAAAACGGTGATGATAAAGTCTTGTTTGAAGTGGATGATTCCGGATTGCGGGATGGATTTGCAACTGCTTTACAACACATGCACGAAGGTGATATTTGGGAAGTTTGGATGCCTTATCAATTGGGATATGGTGTTTCTGGCTATGATGATATCAAACCTTATACCACGTTGGTGTTCCAAATAGAAGTAACAGATATTGTTGAGCAATAACGATATTTGAATTAAGTTAGAGAACGGCAATATCTAAAAATAGAGAGCTTCTACCTCAGTACTTATGAGGTGGAAGCTTTTTCTTTATATACTACTTACCTTCATCTAGTCGCCTCGGTAGATGATTAAGAAATGAAGTTTGATTAGACTATAAAATAAGCGATTACGATAACCTAAAAATTCATGCCTATCTTTTGATGAATTCATGCCTATGTTTTCATCATTTTATGCCTACCTTTTTATCAAAACACGCCGGCTTTTTTCAGCATCCATATTATCACTGCTGAAATCCTCATTTGCGCAGTTAAAACTTCGATTTTAACCGTGAAAAGTGCACAAAGTAAAGTATAGTAAAGTAAAGAAGAGAAAAGTATATTTATTATTGAGAGAGAGAGTAGCGCGCCCGCGCGAAAAATGATCAATATGTAGATTGAAAATTCATGATTCTTGGTTGTTCATTGTCCATTCTCAATTGAACATTGTCCGTTTCCGAACACTTGCTGGAAATGCTCCTCTTGTATATCAATGCTTTATCTTTTTGGCACGGCTTTTGCCCCTTGGTTGGCAAACAAGATTATTTAAGAAGAAAGTCGTATGGATAGAGAAATATCAAAAGAACAACGGAATCGGGAGAAACGTCGGATGTGGATGAAATGGGGCGGAACCGTGGTAGTTGGTATAGTAGCCGTGATTGCCTTGATGCAGCTGATGCAGGAAAGTCTGCACGAACGGGATATTGTCTTCTCAGTAGTGGATGAGGGCAGTATTGATGTGTCGGTGAGTGCTTCGGGTAAGGTCGTTCCGGCATTCGAGGAGATTATCAATTCCCCTATCAATTCCCGCATATTGGAAGTGTATAAGAAAGGAGGAGATTCGGTAGAGATCGGAACACCGATCTTACGTCTGGATTTACTGAGTGCGGAAACAGATTATAAGAAGCAGTTGGATGAAGTACAGATGAATGAGCTGAAGTTGGAACAGCTGCGAATCCAGAACCGGAGCAAGTTGTCGGAAATGGAAATGCAGTTGAAAGTCTCTCGGATGGAACTGAACCGGAAAGCGGTGGAACTGCGCAACGAACAGTACTTGGATAGTCTGGGTGCCGGAACGACTGATAAAGTACGTCAAGTAGAACTGGATTATAATGTAAGTAAACTGAAACTGGAAGAGGATGAACAGAAGTTTATCAACGAACAGGCGACGGCAGATGCCGACCTCAAGGTGAAAGAACTGGAACTGAATATTGCCCGCAAGACGTTGGCAGAAACCAAACGAACCCTCGACGATGCCCGGATCAAAGCGCCTCGGAAAGCGATTCTGACGTATGTCAATACGGAAATCGGGGCGCAGGTAGCGCAAGGAGAGAAAGTGGCGATTGTATCGGATTTGTCGCATTTCAAGATAGAAGGCGAGATTGCGGATACGTATGGCGACCGTATTGCTGCCGGCAGCCGGGCTGTGGTGAAAGTCGGGAAGGAAGAATTGGCGGGTACGGTAACGGATGTTACTCCGTTGTCGAAGAATGGCGTGATGTCTTTTTCGGTCCGTTTGGAACAGGATAATCACAAGCGGCTTCGTTCGGGCTTGAAAACGGATGTGTATGTCCTGACAGCCGTGAAGGATTCGGTGATGCGTATTGCCAACGGCAGTTATTACGTTGGTCCGGGTGAATACGAACTGTTTGTCCGCTCAGGAAATGAGTTGCTGAAACGGAAAGTCCAGTTGGGCGACAGCAATTATGAATTGGTAGAAGTCGTCGGCGGACTGAAGCCCGGCGATCAGGTCGTTGTTTCAGACATGAGCAATTATAAGAATAAGAGAAAGATGAAATTGGAGAAGTAAAACCTCGAAAACTTAAAGTCTATGCTTAAACAATACATCAAACAGGCATTTCAGATGCTGAAAGAGAACCGGCTGGTGAGTACGATCTCGATTACGGGAACGGCCATTTCCGTTACGATGATCATGATGGTCGTGCTGGTGCTGCAAGTACAGGTGGCCAATTATTATCCGGAGGAACACCGTGACCGGATGCTTTATGTGGAAGATGGAACTTGTGTTAAAAGTGAGGATTCACAAAATAGTGGGAATATGTCTGAAGAAGCTGTGAAGGAATGTTTCTATTCCCTGAAAATTCCAGAGGCTGTAACTGCTTATGTGAAGGCGACGGAACCCGTCTCTACTTTAGATAAGCGTAATTATACAGCTTATACCGTGAAGATGGTGGATCTTAATTTCTGGAAAATCTTTTCCTTCCATTTCATCAAGGGTGGACCTTTTACAGAGGCTGACTTTGAGTCTGGTATACGACAGGTGGTTGTTTCGGAATGGATGGCCAGAGAGTTGTTTGGAACGGTTGATGTCGTCGGGAAAGAAGTAAAGCTTAATGCGGGTATAGGACGTATTTGTGGAGTTGTGGAGAATGTCAGTAAAGCTGCCGCGACTGCCTATGCGGATGTCTGGTATCCTTATACTGCCTGGCCTTTATTGAAGACTTCACAGGAATTGGAGAATATGATTGGAAATTTCTGTGTTGTTCTGTTGGCAAAGAAGTCGAGTGACTTTGATGCTATCCGGAAGGAGTTACAACAGCAGATCGCACGGTATAATGCCACCAAAGAGAAATATTCAATCTCGTTTTTTGAGAATCCCATTACGCAATGGGACAAGGCCATGGGCTCAATTGGACAGATTTATGTGGATTGGAAAGACTTTTGGCTGGAAACAGGCGGAGCGATGCTTTTCTTGTTGCTTGTTCCGGTATTGAACCTGTTGGGCGTGACGCAATCGTCCATCCGGAAGCGGCAGGCGGAAATTGGAGTCCGTAAAGCTTTCGGTGCTACAAGCGGGAATATCGTCCGGCAGGTTTTATACGAGAATGGGTTAATGTCTTTGCTGGGAGGTATGATCGGGTTGCTACTCTCATGGTCACTATTCCCATTATGTAAGGATTTCCTGCTCAAGGCAAGCGATACAACATTGCGTGCCGAAATGTTGTTCCGCCCCGAGGCTTTTATCCTGGCTTTGCTCTTTTGTCTGTTGATCAATCTGCTTTCGGCAGGTTTACCCGCTTGGTGGATTTCGCGTAAACCTATTTATGAAGCGTTGAAGAATGGAGAGGAAACGAATAAATAACGATAAAACAGGACTTATATGATAAAGCATCTTTTGACTTTGATTTGGAACCAACGAAACGGGAATATTTGGATCTTCCTGGAATTACTATTGGTAACGGCCATGTTGTGGGTGATGGCTGATTCCTTGTTGGTTGATACGTACACCTATCAGCAGCCTTTGGGATATGACATCACGAATACGTACAGTGTTGAATTTAACAAGGAGTTCGACTCCTCATCACCTGATTCTGTACAGAATATAGAAGCTGATTCAGAAAATTATTTACGTTTACTGGATAAGCTGCGACATTGTCCGGAAGTGGAGGCTGTTGGTTTATCAGCTGCTGCCATTCCTTATACCTACAGTCGTAGATACAGGAATGGGTTGATATCGGAGAATGATACAGCCTATAATTCGCAAGTGTGGAGATGGTATGTCGCTACACCGGATTATTGTCGGGTATTTCGGATGAAAACGCCTGATGGGAAACCTTTATACGACGAAATCATGCGTCATTCGGGTAATGTAGTTCTTCCAGAGAATGTGGTGGAAGGTTTGTTTGGTAGATCAGGAACAGTTCTCAAGAAAGTAAAGACTGATCCAAAAGCGAATGCGATGGAAGTAGCTGCCGTGATGCAGCCTATGAGAGAAAGAGAATTTGATAAAGCCATTGGTCATTATTTGACTTGTCTGAAGACCGATCAGGAAGTGAGTGATCTGATCGCTGAGCAGGGTATTTATTATACCCAATGCGTCCTCCGGATGAAAGACGGCTTCAAAGCAGAAGATATGAATGCATTCCTGCAAGCACAAGGCGAACGTCTGCAAGAGGGGAATCTGTATGTTTCTACCATGAAACCCATCAGTGAATATCGTGCCGACATGTTGAAGCCTCGTTTGGATAACCAGAAGAAAAAGATTGCCATGGTCGGCTTTATGCTGGTGAATATCTTCTTCGGGATTGTCGGTACCTTCTGGTTACGCACGCAGTCACGGCGGGCAGAAATCGGGTTGCGGGCAGCTTTGGGTGCTTCGAAAAGACAGTTGCGCCGGGAATTATTCCTCGAAGGACTTTTCCTGTTGGCGCTGACTTTACCATTCCTGCTGATCTTCTTGGTAAATATGTTGTATCTGGATATGCCCGATACGTATCGGCTGGCTTATACCTGGTGGCGCTTCCTGATTACCTTATCGGTTTCCTATCTGTTGATGGGCGGTATGATTTACTTGGGTATCCGCATTCCGGCCAACAAGATTACCCGGATGAATCCGGCAGAAACATTGCATTATGAATAGAAGAAACAAGGGAACGAGTTGACAAGTGGACAAGGTCAGAAAGGTGTTCAAAACCTTGTCGACTCGTCAACTGGTTAACTTGTCAACTTATAAACTAACAAACTAACAAACTTTAAAACTTAAACAATATGATCACATTAACAAACTTAGAGAAAGTATATCGGACAAAAGAGATTGAAACCGTAGCATTGGAAAATGTAAACCTGACAGTAGATAAAGGTGAATTCCTGAGTATTATGGGACCATCCGGTTGCGGAAAGTCAACCCTGCTGAATATTATGGGATTGCTTGATCAGCCAACGCGCGGAACCGTAGAGATTGCCGGTGTGCAAACCGCATCGATGGACGATAAGCAACTGGCGGCCTTCCGTAACAAGACTCTGGGCTTTGTCTTCCAGTCTTTCCATCTGATCAATTCCCTCAATGTACTGGATAACGTAGAGCTGCCGCTTTTGTACCGGCCGCATGTATCAGCCAAGGAACGCCGGGAAGCAGCCATCGCCGTCTTGGAGAAAGTGGGTCTGTCACACCGTATGCGTCACTTCCCGACACAGCTTTCCGGAGGTCAGTGCCAGCGTGTCGCTATTGCCCGTGCCATTATCGGGAATCCGGAGATCATCCTGGCCGACGAGCCGACCGGAAACTTGGACTCCAAGATGGGAGCAGAAGTAATGGAAATCCTGCATAAGCTGAATCAGGAAGACGGACGTACCATCGTCATGGTAACACACAATGAAAACCAGGCGAAGCAGACTTCACGTATTGTGCATTTCTTTGATGGACGGCAGATTCAATAAATGTACCGACTATGCCCAATATCAACCAATATATCAAACAATCCTGGCGGTTGCTGAGGCAAAATCGGCTGGCGGCCTTGCTTTCCATCTTAGGAACGGCTTTGGCGATTTGTATGATCATGGTCTTTGTGATCTTGTTCATAGCTAGTACAGCAGCCTTTAAGCCGGAAAGCCATCGTGCGGATACCTATTACGTCACGCATGTAAAGATGGAAGGAAAGACTGACGGACGGCGTATCGCCATGACGGGTTTAGGATTGCCTTTTATCAAAGAATGCTTTTATCCATTGCAGTCGGCCGAAGCAGTCACGGCTGTGGTTCGTGATAGATGGCAGAAACAAATCTTGCTGTCGATGGATGGAAGGAATACGGTCACTGCCTCTATTCTGGAAACTGATACGGCTTTCTGGCATGTGTATAACTTTGACTTTGTAGCAGGAAATCCTTTCTCGAAAGCTACTTTTGAGAGTGGGTTGCACGAGGCTGTTATCAGTGAGAAAGTGGCCCGTTCTGTGTTCGGAACCGAACAGGCAGTAGGAAAGGAACTGAAGATTAACTTCCTGGTGTATCGGGTGTGTGGTGTGGTGAAAGACGTATCGCGCTTTGCCGACAAAGCCTGGGCTGATGTGTGGATTCCTTATACGGCCGGAACGCATTTATTTTCTAATCTGGAAGGAATAGGAGGATCCTTCGAATGCTATATGCGCTTGAAGAAAGGACATAATCGGGAAGATTTGCAGCAGGAACTGCTGAAGCGTATTGACAACTTCAATGCCGGTCTTTCGGATGTGCAGGCCAACATCCTGCATCAGCCTTTGTCTCATCTGGAAAAGTGGATGGGTGGAGAATATTCGGAAGTATCGGTAGGAAAAGTGTTTCTGCGATTTGGAACAATAGCGTTTATCATCCTGCTGGTACCGGCACTGAATATCTCCGGTATTATCCTGGCATGGACACGCAAACGGATTCCTGAATTTGCCTTGCGACAAGCTTATGGAGCCACACGGCAGCGTATTATGTCGCAAGTCCTGCTAGAGAATCTGCTAGTGACATTGATTGGCGGCTTGTTGGGATTTATACTTTCGTATGTGGCTCTTGCCTGCATGGGCGACTGGCTGATGATTACCTCGTTAGGGCAGGAACAGCTTTCGCTCCAGATGGTAAACGGCTGGGTATTTATCGCAGTTTTTATTCTGTGTCTATTGTTAAACCTGCTTTCGGCTGTATTCCCGGCTTGGAAAGCGACTCGGCAGCAAATTTCCGAGGCTTTAAACAGTTAATGGTATGATCGCTTCAATGATTCGACAGATGTGGAACGAGCGGAAAGCCAATGTGCTGATTCTGCTGGAACTGCTGGTTGTCTTCAGTTGTCTGCTTTATGCGGCAGATTATCTGTATGTGAAATACAAGGAATACAAACAGCCTTTGGGGTTTGACATTTCGCATGTGTATAAAGTCTGGCTGGGTGTTGTGCCGGAAACGAGTGCAGATTATGATACAACCGCCGTGCACACGACGAATGGAATGGATGATTTCTTCACAATCATAGACCGTTTGGAGAAGGACTCGCGTGTGGAAACTGTAGGTTATACTTCCGGTAATCATTTCCATTATATGTATTTCAACCGGTTTGCTACTTTTCATGGCAAAGGTCTAAAGCGTTATGGTTATGTACGTGACGTGGATCCTTCGTATTTCCGTGTTTTCAAGGTAAAGACTGCCGACGGACAATCGTGGGAAAAACTTGAGAAAACCTTGGAGAACAATGGCATCGTTGTCACCTCTTCTGTAGCCAAGGCTTATTATGGTAGTCCGGTTGAAGGACGAGGAAAAGAAATCTGGATTACGGATCAGGGCGACTCCGACAGCACGGCTTATCGTATTGGCGAAGTCTGCGAGTTCCAACGCTACCACGAGTTCTGCCCGTTTGATTATGCTTATTACCGGAATCTCGGCGGACGGGATGAGTTGAAGAAATACGGTATTGAAATACTTTCAGGGAATATAAACTTGTTCGTGCGTATGAAGCCTTCGGCAGACAAACCTGAGCTTATGCAGCAGTTCAGGAAAGATATGGAACAGCAACTGAGGCTGGGAAACATATATCTGTCAGATGTCACTCCTATGAGTTATTATCGGGAAGAAGTACTGCGCTCTGCTTTGGATAATATCCGTTTGTATGTGGTCGGTGTATGTTTCCTGTTGTTTAATGTCTTGTTGGGTGTTGTCGGAACATTCTGGTTCCGTGCTCGGCAGCGTATTCCGGAGATCGGTTTGCGCATGGCGGTAGGAGCTTCCAGATCGGTAATCTTTATCCAATTGATAGGAGAAGGATTTATTTTGCTGGGTGTTGTCACTTTACCGGCCTTGTTGATTTATGCTAATTTGGCCCAAATGGATGTACTGACTGCTACTTCGATGGATCTTTCTATGGTAGACCGTCTTGTATATAGTTTCCTGATGACTTTCCTGACATTGGCCATGATGATTGTAGCGGGTATCGTATTTCCAGCAAAACAGGCAGCCCGGTTAAATCCGACAGAAGCTTTGAAAGATGAATAATAAACTAAACAAACTAAAATGACAACCATAAATCTGTATTTCAAACAAGCCTGGCAATTGATGAAACAAAACCGTTTCTTCAGTGCCGTTTATATCATCGGAACCGGACTGGCGATTTCGATGGTGATGGTGTTGGCGGTAGTGTATCACATTCGTACCGCTAATATAGCGCCGGAAGTACATCGGGACAGGATGGCGTATATGGATCAAGTTTCTTATGTGTATAATGAGGGCAATAGTACTTGGAATAGTAGTCTGGGAATCCGTTATGTGAAAGAAGTAATACAAACCTTGAAGACTCCGGAGGCTGTTGCTGTTACTACTGCGCCATTCTTTCAATTCTTTCAAGGAGGCGAGATGTTTGCTTCTGTTCCGGGGATAGACATGCAACCCAAGATTATGTATATGGGCTGTAATCCGGCATTTTGGCAAGTCTATGATTTTCGTTTTCTGTATGGAAAGCCATTTACGGAATCTGATTTTGAATCGGGTGTGAGAACGGTTGTTTTATGCCGTTCCATGGCACGTCAGTTCTTTGGTAAGGAAGATGTCATCGGGCAAACTATCCAGCTGAATGAAGTGGAATATCGGATCTGTGGGGTGGTAGAAGATGTGTCCGGTACGTTGGAAGATACGTATGCGCAGGTTTGGATTCCTTATACTTCTATGTCGAGTCTGGCGAATGAATCGGTCAGTGAGCGTGAAGTGACGGTGGGAAAATTGCAGGCGAATATCTTACTGCGTAATAAAAAGGATCTTCCGGCAGTACAGGCGGAATTGGATCAGGCTGTCAAACGCTATAACACGACGTTGGCTGAAGGCGAAGTAAAGAATGCGATGATTCAACCGACAACCTTTACGATCATGGGTGTCAGTAGCTCGAAGGCTTACGGGGCGATTGCTCTTTTCCTTTTGCTCTTTCTGCTGGTTCCGGCTTTGAATATATCCGGACTGAACGCTTCGCATATCCAAGACCGGATGGAAGAGATTGGCATCCGCAAGGCTTTTGGTGCTCCGCGCGGGACATTGTTCGGACAGATCTTTATAGAGAATCTGCTGTTGATGTTCCCGGGTAGTCTGGCTGGCTTACTTTTCTCTTACGGGTTAGTCAGCTTGTATAAGAACATCTTGCTGGCGAGTAGTTATCAAACCATGATATCGGGAGTAGGAGAAACGATTACATTATCAGTCGGGATGTTGATGAACTGGCAGGTTTTCCTGTCCGCTATCGTGGTTTGCCTGGTGCTGAATCTACTCTCTTCGTTGATCCCGGTGTGGAATGCCATTCGCTCGGATATTGTCAATGCCTTGAATATGTAGAACCTGTAAAAAAATGGATCGTATGATTATACATTTGTTGAAAATTATCCGTGCGCAATTCCGCAGTAATTTGTGGATATTGGCTGAGTTGATGGTGGTGTTTGTCGCTTTATGGATTATGACTGACTATTTCATTACCCAATATACGTTATATCATCGCCCGGTTGGGTTTGAAACCGATCGAGTCTACCAAGCTGTCGTTTCTTTACGTTCGTCCGATTCTCCTCAATTTGTCGTTTATCCGGAAGATAGTGAAGAACCGAAGCAGAACTTCGATCGTATCGTGGAACGTATCCGGCAGCATCCGGATGTGGAAGCTGTGGCTTTATCAATGTATTCGTTACCCTATACACATTCCAATAGTATGTATGACCTTCGGAAAGACAGTGTGAAGTTATGGAATATCCGGCGATATAATATCAGTCCGGATTATTTCCGTGTATTCCATATTCTTCCGGTAACAGGTGGCTCTCCGGATGAACTGGCACAACGGCTTAATCAATCGGGATTGATTATCTCGGCAAACTTGGCTGAAACCTTTTTCGGTCGGACGAATGTTGTGGGTGAAGAGTTAATACAAGGAGAGGATACGCTTAAAATTGTAGCTGTCACGGAATCTGTCCGCAATGATGAATACAATGAATGGTTACCTTATGCTTGGTTTAGCCTAATAGAGTCTCCTCGTGATGGTATTGTTCCGGAAAGTACATGCATTCAAATGCAAATCTCTTTCCGTATCCGCCCGAATGTCGAGACGGCAGGTTTTGAGGAACGCTTTATGAAAGAGATGCGCCGCCAGTTACAGGCGGGGAATTTCTGGGTGTCTGATGTGCAGAGTTATAATGATATTCGGGAGCAGTTCCTGGAGAAGACTTCCAATTCGAGCGGACAACAGGTGATTTCGTCGGTGATGCTCTTCTTGTTGGTTAATGTTTTCCTGGCAGTGATCGGTTCGTTCTGGTTCCGCGTGAACCGCCGGAAGGAAGAATTGGGATTACGTATGGCGATGGGCTCGTCGCGTACCGGCTTGCTTCGGTTTACCATCACCGAAAGTTTGCTGCTCCTTACACTGGCTGCGCTACCCGCCCTCTTTATTTGTGGAAACCTGATGTATGCCGATTTGGTATCAGCTTCAGCAGCCGACGAACGACTTCTCCGTTTCTTTGAAGTCTCGTTGATCACTTGGCTGTTATTGGCCTTTATCATTGTCTTAGGAGTCTGGTATCCGGCGCAAAAGGCAGCCCGTATTGCTCCTGCCGATGCCTTGCGGGCAGAATAAATACCGCTTGATAGCCTCGATTCATCTCTTTCTACCCGGTAAGATGAATCGAGCATGATAAATTCATCTCTTTCTACCCAGTAAGATGAATCGAGCATAATAAATTCATCTTTTTCTACCTGGTAAGATGAATCTATTGTGACAATTTCATCTTATTGGGTGGAAAAAGATGAAATCTATGGGAATATTCCTTATATTTGCCTTTGATTACTGTAAAAAAGAAAATCGATGGTCATATCAATTCCCAAAATCGCTTTAGAGGATGTCTATATTTCGGTCCTGACGGAAAAACGAGTGACGAATGCGGAAGGGTGGACACGGAAAGAGCCGGTTAGCCACGACTTGCGCCCTTCGGGTTCTGTGATTGTGGATGCGGTAGTCTTGCTGTTGCACCACAACCGTTTCCGTGATCCTAAAACCGCGGTCGAACGGCTGGCCGTAAACGGGCGCGAACTGAGCACGGCCCTGCATCTCCTGACGGGCTTTACCCTCCGGTCGTTCATCGAACATTATCGTTTGATGGAGGCGCAGGAATATTTGGCTTGTACCGGGCTGGCAACGAAAGAGATTGCCCGCCGTTGTGGTTACACCGGTCGCACCGAAGAGAAGACGTTTCACAAGATGTTCAAGTTGCTCACGGGCATGTGCGTGCTGTCCTACCGCCGCCAGCATCGCCCCCGCAATTTCCAGGACTTATACAGCTGGGATTGAATCTGCTGTCGTCCAAAACCGAACCAACTGTCCGAAACCGAACACCGTATCCCTCTGCCTTAGATTGATAATCAGTCAGATATATTTATGGCATGGCATTTGCTCTTCTGTTGAAAAAAGAAATGGATATGAAACGAATTTGGATTTTGTGTTTAATTTATATCATAGGAGTATGTGATAACAGCTATGCGGAGGAGGTGGATGCTCGGACAGTCACTCTTTCGTTGACGGATGCTATCCGGTTGGCACAAATACAATCGGTAGATGCGGCCGTCGCTTTAAATGAATTGAAGACGGCTTATTGGGAATACCGGACGCACAAGGCCGAGCAATTGCCGGAGGTGATCTTCACCGGCACATTGCCTTCGTATAGCAAGCAATACTCCAAATACCAGCAGTCGGATGGATCTTATACGTATGTACAGAATAATGTCTTAGGTCTTAATGGAGAAATCTCGATAGAGCAGAATATCGCCCTGACCGGAGGTAAGATTGCCTTGAATACATCGTTGGATTTTACCCGACAATTGGGGAAAGGAGCTTACAATGAGTTTATGAGTGTTCCGGTCAGCCTCACATTGACGCAGCCGATATTCGGAGTGAACGATCAGAAATGGAAGCGGCGTATCGAGCCGGTCCGTTATGAAGAAGCGAAGGCTGCTTTTATGGAAAGTGTAGAAACGGTGACCATTACAACCATTACGCATTACTTTAATCTGCTGCTGGCGGAAGATAACCTGGCCGTTTGTAAACAGAACTTAGAGAATGCCAATAAGCTTTATGAGATAGCAATTGCCAAACGGAAGATCGGCCATATCTCGGAAATCGAACTGATGCAGCTCAAACAGTCGGCCTTGCAGGCAAAGGCAAAGGTAACGGAGGCACAGTCTAATCTGAATTCGATGATGTTTCAGCTGCGCTCTTTCTTGGGATTAAGTGAACGGGACCGGATTGAGCCGGTTTTGCCCGAAGCCATTACCGGTGTGCGTCTGGACTATCAGCAGGTATTGGCACGGGCTCAAGAGAATAATTCCTTCTCCAAGAATATTCTGCGTCGTCAGTTGGAGGCCGATTATGATGTAGCTACGGCCAAAGGAAACCAGCGAAGCATCAATTTGTTTGCCTCGGTTGGTTATACAGGGAAAGATCTTTCCTTTTCGGGAGCCTATAATCCGCTGAAAGATAATCAGGTGGTGCAAGTAGGCGTTTCGATTCCGATACTGGATTGGGGTAAGCGGAAAGGGAAGGTGAAAGTAGCCGAATCAAACCGGGAAGTAGTACTTTCTAAAATCCGTCAGGAACAGATGGATTTCAATCAGAATATTTTCCTTTTGGTAGAGAATTTCAATAACCAGGCCGCCCAATTGGAAATTGCCTCGGAAGTGGATTCTCTGGCAGAAAGCCGTTACAGAACTTCTATTGAAACATTTATGGTGGGAAAAATTGATATTCTGGAATTAAATGATGCCCAAACGTCAAAGGATAGTGCCAAGCAGAAACACATAGAAGAGCTGTACTATTATTGGCGTTATTTCTATAATATCCGTAGTCTGACGTTGTATGATTTCTTGAATAATTGTACTTTAGATGCTGAATTTGAGAAGATCGTCAGATAAACGGGTTATAAATACATGGAGCAAGGTGAGATTATATTATATCAACCGGATGAGATAATCAAGCTGGAAGTTCATTTGAAAAATGAAACGGTATGGTTATCCATAGAAGAAATGTCTCAACTTTTTGGACGAGACATCAGCGTGATAGGGAAACATATTCGTAATATATTCAAGGAAGAAGAACTGGTAAAAGATTCAGTTTGGGCAAAATTTGCCTACACTGCTGCCGACGGAAAGACTTATCAAGTGGATTATTATAATCTGGACGTGATTATCTCGGTGGGTTACAGGGTGAAAAGTAAACAGGGAACTCGCTTTCGTCAGTGGGCCAACCAGGTCTTGAAAGAATATATGCTGAAGGGTCATGCGATCAACTCGTATCCTCACCGCCGGATTGAAGAGAAACTGAGTGAGCATGACCGCCAGATTCGGGATTTGGCCGATAAGGTTGAATTCTTTGTCCGGACTTCCTTGCCTCCGGTAGAAGGAGTTTTCTTCAATGGCCAGATCTTTGATGCATATAAGTTTGCTATTGATTTGATTAAGTCTGCTCAACAATCGATAGTCTTGATTGATAATTATGTGGATGAAACAGTCTTGTTGATGTTGAGCAAACGCAGAACGGATGTGACAGCAACGATCTATACGCAGCGGATCATGCCGCAGATGCAGTTGGATTTGGAAAAGCATAACAGCCAGTATCCACCTGTTGAGGTGAAGACATATCGGGATTGCCATGATCGTTTCCTGTTGATTGATTCCCAGGAAGTCTATCATATCGGAGCATCAATGAAGGATTTGGGGAAGAAAATGTTTGCTTTCTCGAGGTTGTCCATACCGGCTACAGTAATCATGAATTTGCTGGATGCCGATGAGCCAAAGGAAGAAGTATTGAATAAAGAAGAATGAATAATATGACAGATACGAAGATTCTGATAGTAGATGATGATGCGGTAGTGCGTTCTTCGCTGACGTTCTTACTGAAGCGGGCCGGTTATTTGCCTCTGGCAGTCGGTGGTCCGAAAGAAGCACTTCAGAAGGTACGTGAAGAAGATTTCCGGTTGGTCTTGATGGATATGAATTTTACCCTCACGACGACCGGAGAAGAAGGAATTCATTTACTGAAGCAAGTCAAAATACTGCGCCCGGATTTACCCGTAATCCTGATGACGGCATGGGGTTCTATTTCTTTGGCCGTACAAGGTATGCAAGCCGGTGCTTTCGATTTCATTACGAAGCCGTGGAATAATCTGGTATTGCTAAAGGCGATCCGTAATGCTTTGGAATTATATGCTCCGGTAGAAAAAGAGGAAGCAGCGACAACGCAGACACATCCATGTTTCGATAAAATCATTGGGAAAAGTCCGGCGTTACTAAGTCTGCTGGATACGGTAGCACGTATTGCTCCGACGACTGCTTCAGTCTTGATCACCGGAGAAAGTGGTACGGGAAAGGAACTGATTGCCGAAGCCGTCCATACACATAGCCGCCGGGCGAAGGAACCTTTCGTGAAAGTAAATTTGGGAGGTTTGTCGCAGAGTCTGTTCGAGAGTGAAATGTTCGGACATAAGAAGGGAGCATTTACTGATGCGTATATGGATCGGACCGGTCGTTTTGAGATGGCAGATAAAGGAACAATCTTTCTGGATGAGATCGGTGACTTGGAATTATCCAGTCAGGTGAAGTTATTGCGGGTATTGCAGGATCAGACCTTTGAAGTGTTGGGCGATAGTCGTCCGCGGAAAGTAGATGTTCGGGTAGTCAGTGCGACAAACCGGGACTTGCCGGCAATGGTACGTGAGCATACGTTCCGCGAAGATTTGTTCTATCGTATTAATCTGATCACCGTCCATTTGCCAGCCTTACGGGAGTGAAGGGAAGATATTCCGCTTTTGGTACGTCATTTTGCCCAAAAGCTGGCAGAGACAAATGGTTTGCCGCCAGTTGAGTTTGCTTCCGAAGCATTTACTTATTTGCAGCAATTACCTTTCCCGGGTAATATCCGCGAATTGAAGAACCTGGTAGAACGTACATTATTGGTTTCAGGACGGCAACGGATTGAAGCTTCCGACTTCGAACAGTTCGGTATGCCGCAATCCGCTTTGACTTCTTCAGCTTCTACTTCGTTGGAAGGCTTGACACTCGAAGAGCTGGAACGGAAAAGTATCCTTCAGGCATTGGATAAATATGAACATAACCTGTCGCGTACCGCCGAAGCCTTGGGTATCAGCCGGGCTGCTTTGTACCGGCGACTGGAGAAATACGGGATTAAGATATGCGATTAAAGAGTATCTTCCTCGGATTCCTGTTGTTGCTGGCGATCTTGTTTGCCCTGATCGGCTTCCTTTGGTGCGGAAAATATACAGAATGGATATTCTTTGCCCTTGAAGGCTGGATTATTTTGTTGCTGGGTTATCTGTTCTATTTCTATCGCCGTATCATCAAACCGCTTTATACGTTGGGAAATGGTATGGACTTATTGAAAGAACAGGACTTCAGTTCGCGTCTGGGATACGTGGGACAGAAAGAAACTGATCGTATTGTGGATGTTTTCAATCGGATGATGGAGCAGTTGAAGAATGAACGTCTCCATGTACGTGAACAGAATCATTTCCTTGATTTGTTGATACAAGCTTCTCCGATGGGTGTTTTGATCCTTGATTTTGACGGACGGATCTTGTCGGCCAATCCGGCGGTTTGCCGACTACTGCATTTGGCTAATGAGAAAGATCTGGTCGGTCAACAGCTGGCATTATGTACAGAACCGTTACTCGAAGAAATTCGAGACATACCACTTGATGCTTCCCGAAGTATTCGCTTGAGTGATGCCAATATTTATAAATGTTCGCATTCTTTCTTTATGGATCGGGGACTGCGACATGAATTCTATCTGATAGAAGTATTAACACATGAGGTATTTAAGGCAGAGAAAAAGGCGTATGAAAAGGTGATTCGCATGATTTCGCATGAGGTGAACAACACAACTGCCGGGATTACTTCTACGTTGGATACGTTGGAATCGTCATTTCGTGGAATGGACGACATGGAAGAAGTCAGCGATGTCTTGCGGGTGCTGATCGAACGTTGTTATGGAATGAGCCGTTTCATTACGAACTTTGCTGATGTAGTCCGTATTCCGGAACCACAAGTTAAATCCGTTTCCTTGAATGAGCTGGTTTCTTCCTGTAAGCGTTTCATGGAAAATCAGTGTGTTGGTAAACAGATCCGGATTCATATTGAACTGGAGGAAGACTTGCCTTTGGTTAAACTGGATCCGATTCTATTTGAGCAAGTATTAGTTAATATCATCAAGAATGCCGTAGAAGCCATCGGGGAAGATGGAGACATTTTCATTCGTACAACTAAACAGCCGCTTTGTCTGGAGATAGGAGATACGGGTGAAGGCATCTCAAAAGAGACGGAAGCAAAACTCTTTAGTCCTTTCTTCTCAACAAAACCCAACGGGCAAGGTATCGGATTGATATTTATCCGTGAAGTATTGCAGAAGCATGGTTGTTCATTCTCTCTCAAAACCTATTCGGATGCTGTGACTCGTTTCAAGATTTGGTTTTAGGAGATATAGAAAATAGAAAGAGGTACCAAGCTTTTAGTACCTCTTTACTTATTATTATATATACCTTTTAATCTCAATGTTCGTGCGGAACAGGAGGATAATCCAGTGTATAATGCAAACCACGACTTTCCTTACGTTCGATAGCCTGACGTGTGATCAAGTAACCTACGTTGATCATATTACGTAATTCACAGATTTCACGAGAAGCAATAGACCGTTTGAACAGACTTTCTGTTTCTTCGTACAATAAATCCAAACGATCCCAAGCACGCTTCAGGCGTAAGTCTGAACGGACAATACCTACATAGGTACTCATAATCTGTCCGACTTCCTTCAAGCTTTGGGTGATTAAGACCATCTCTTCCGGCAGGCGAGTTCCTTCGTCGTCCCATTCCGGAATGTTTTCCTGATAAGAAAGTGAGTCGAGGATACTCAAACTGTGTTTAGCTGCAGCATCTGCATAAACTACGGCTTCGATCAGGGAATTGGAAGCAAGACGATTACCTCCGTGTAATCCGGTACAAGAACATTCACCTACGGCATACAGACGATTGATTGACGAACGGGCATTCAGATCGACTTTAATACCACCACACAGATAATGGGCAGCAGGCGCAACCGGAATATAATCTTTCGTGATGTCAATACCCAGACTCAGGCACTTTTCGTAGATGTTCGGGAAGTGCTTCTTGGTCTCTTCCGGATCTTTGTGCGTTACATCCAGATAGACGTGATCGTCACCACGATTCTTCATTTCCGTATCGATGGCACGTGCTACAATATCACGCGGAGCCAAAGAGAGACGTTTGTCGTATTTCTGCATGAATTCTTTTCCATCCATTGTGCGCAGAACACCTCCATAACCACGCATAGCTTCCGTAATCAGGAATGAAGGACGATCACCTGGATGATATAAGGCCGTTGGGTGGAATTGAACAAATTCCATATCTTTCACGGTTCCTTTTGCACGGTAAACCATGGCAATACCGTCACCGGTTGCTACCAGCGGATTGGTAGTTGTCTGGTAAACGGCTCCGATACCTCCGGTAGCCATCAAGGTAACTTTGGATAGGAAGGTATCAATCTTACCCGTTTTCATATCCATGATGTAGGCACCATAACATTCAATGTCGGGTGTCTGGCGGGTAACGGTTACACCCAAGTGGTGTTGTGTCAGAATCTCGATGGCAAAATGGTTCTCGAAAACTGTGATGTTAGGATGTGTCTGTACGGCGCGGATCAGACTGTCCTGAATCTCGGCTCCCGTATTGTCTTTGTGGTGCAAGATGCGGAATTCGGAGTGACCGCCTTCACGGTGCAGGTCGAAGTTCCCTTCTGCATCTTTATCGAAATCTACACCCCAACTGATCAGTTCCTTGATTTGTTGTGGAGCATTACGGACAACTTGTTCGACGGCGGCCCGGTCGCTCAACCAGTCACCCGCGATCATGGTGTCTTGAATGTGCTTGTCGAAGTTGTCAACAAGCAGGTTGGTAACAGACGCTACGCCTCCTTGGGCAAAATACGTATTTGCTTCTTCGAGGCCGGATTTGCAGACGAGGGCTACTTTTCCTTTATGTGCCACTTTCAGGGCAAAACTCATTCCGGCGATACCGGAACCAATAACTAAGAAATCAAATCGCTGTACCATATATGTATATTTAAGAAATCCCGTGGTGCTGGTGAAGCACACACGGGATGTATGTTTGTTATACGTTGAAACGGAAGTGCATGATGTCACCGTCTTGTACGATGTATTCTTTTCCTTCGACGCTCATCTTACCGGCTTCTTTGACAGCCGCTTCTGAACCATAAGAAATATAATCGTCGTATTTGATGACTTCAGCGCGGATAAATCCTTTCTCGAAATCTGTATGGATCACGCCGGCACATTGCGGAGCTTTCCAGCCTTTGTGGAAGGTCCAGGCACGAACTTCATCGGGTCCGGCAGTCAGGAAGGTTTGTAGATTCAGCAGTTTGTAGGCCGACTTGATCAGACGGTTTACACCCGATTCCTCGAGACCGATTTCCTGTAGGAACATCTGGCGTTCGTCGTAAGTTTCCAGTTCGGCGATTTCGCTTTCTATTTTAGCGGCAACCACCAGGATTTCGGCATTCTCTTCTTTGACAGCTTCACGAACAGCTTCTACGTATTTATTACCGCTTACGGCACTGGCTTCATCCACGTTGCAGACATAGAGAACTGGCTTATTGGTCAGGAGGAAGAGATCGTGTGCCACTCTTTCTTCTTCTTTGGTTTCGAATGAAACGGTACGGGCACTCTTGCCTTGTTCCAAGGCTTCCTTGTATTTGCATAATACTTCATAGGCTATTTTTGCCTGTTTGTCTCCACCTGTCTGAGCTTGTTTCTGTACTTTGGCGATACGGCTGTCTACTGTTTCCAAGTCTTTGATTTGAAGCTCCATGTCAATGATTTCCTTATCCCTTACTGGATCTACGGAACCGTCTACATGAACGATGTTATCGTCGTCAAAGCAGCGCAGCACATGCAGGATGGCGTCTGTCTCTCGGATATTGGCGAGGAACTTGTTTCCCAATCCTTCTCCTTTGCTGGCGCCTTTCACCAGTCCGGCGATGTCTACGATTTCGACCGTAGTTGGGATGACACGCTGCGGATGTTCAATTTCTGCCAGTTTGTTCAGGCGTTCGTCCGGCACGGTGATGACACCTACGTTCGGCTCGATCGTACAGAACGGAAAGTTGGCCGATTGTGCTTTCGCGTTCGATAAACAGTTGAAAAGAGTGGACTTCCCAACATTCGGAAGTCCGACAATGCCACATTGTAATGCCATAGTATGATATGATTCGTTTTATGATCCGTTGATTTAAATCGCAAAGATACAAATTCTTTGGGAATACCTTCTTTTGTTTAAGGATTGTTTACTGGACACGGTTTAATAATCCAATAAATTAAACAATCCCCAGTATCAGGATTGCAGAGATTCTGATTCTGGGGATTTAATATAGAAAGTCTTGGTAGTCGATTAGAGAGACTTCGGCCGGTCAGCCGGAGCTGCTCCGAACTCCTTGTTCGGTGTGCTGCCCATTTCGAAGGTCAGGTTACCGCCTTTCATGACATCCTCGTAGGTGATGTATGATTTTGTATAAGGTTGTCCATTCAAGGTAGCCGACTGGATGTAGATATTGTCGTGGCTGTTGTTGTGAGCAACGATCTCGAATGTCTTGCCTTCGGGCAACTGGATCGTAGCTTCGTTGAACTGTGGACTACCGAACACCAGAATACCGTGAGACGGGTTGACCTGATAGAATCCCAAAGCCGACATGATGTGCCAAGCCGACATCTGACCGCAGTCTTCGTTTCCAATCACGCCTTCCGGTTTGTCGGTATAGAATTCATCCTGGATGTAACGGACTTTCTCGGCTGTTTTCCATTGCTGTCCGGCATACGGATACAGATAGGCTACATGGTGGCTCGGTTCATTTCCGTGTGCATACATACCAATCAGTCCGCTAATGTCGGCCGATGCTCCTTCACCCATATCCCCATTGGCTACGAACAAAGAATCCAGTTTGGCATTGAAGGCATCGTCGCCACCCATCAAGGCAATCAGTCCTTCCGGATTCTGGGGCACGAAGAAAGTATAATGCCAACCGTTACCTTCGCAGAAATCACCTACGCCGTGTACTGAACGGAACGGATCATACGGTGTACGCCAAGAACCGTCGTCCATCTTCGGACGGATGAAGTTGATGCTCTTGTCGAAATACTGTTCATAATAATGACCGCGCTTGAAGAATTCCTGATAGTCGGCCTCTTTACCCATTTGCTTTGCCATCATGGCAATACCCCAGTCGCCAACGGCATATTCCATGGCGATAGAAGTTGCTTCGTGTACTTTATCACAAGGAATATATCCTTTTTCCATCACGAAAGGAACTCCTTTCTGCTTGTCGTATGTAGCCGAAGAAGTCATCGCTTTGAAAGCACGTTCTGCATCAAATCCTTTGATTCCTTTCAGATAAGCATCTGCAATGATAGGTATGGCACTGTAACCCGGCATACATTCGGTTTCTCCACCAACCAATGGCCAGATCGGCAATTTGCCCTGCTGGTCGTAAATGCTCAGCATAGAATTGACAAAGTCAGGAACATACTGCGGTTTGATGATGGTGAACAGCGGATTCAACGTACGGTAGGTATCCCATAAAGAGAAGGTAGAGTAGTTCTTCCAAGAATCAGCCTTATAGACTTTATCATCATGTCCGCGGAACTCACCGTTTACGTCGCAATATAAAGTCGGAGCGATGAAGGCATGGAACATACTGGTGTAGAATATTTTCTTTGCCCGCTCGTCGTTGGTATTGATATCAACACAGGCCAGCTGATCGTTCCATTTCTCTTTTGCCTGTTGGCAGACTTGGTCGAAATCCCATCCTGCGAGTTCAGCATTCATATTTGCCTGTGCATTGGCACAACTAACGGATGAAATGGCAATCTTGCATTTTACTTCTTTCGGGGCATCCTTGAAAGTCAATACACCTTTTACGTATTCTCCTGTTAATTCATCATTACCTGCCGGTGTATCATCGTTGAATACTTGCAGTGACTGGATCGGTTGTTCGAACTTCATCACGAAGAATACCTTGTGCTGCGGGCTCCATCCTTTGGAGAAACGATAACCTTCGACGGTATTGTCGTCTACCTTTTTCAGATAGGTATCGTATGCCCGGTCGCCGTTACCTTCCTTCAGATTGACCAGTAAATGACTTTCGCCTTCCGGATAGGTATAACGATGGATCGCTACACGTTCGGTAGCTGATAATTCGGCTTTCACGCCGTTATCCATCAGCAAAGAGTAATAACCCGGTGCTACCTTTTCATTCGCGTGTGAATAGTAAGAAGAACAAGCTCCTTCGATATTATCCTGTTCTCCCCGTTTGGTACGGACTTCGCCCATGAACGGCATAACCAGCACGTCGCCTAAGTCGGCACAACCCGTTCCGCTCAGGTGTGTATGGCTGAAGCCGATAATTACGCTATCCGAATAATGATAACCCGAGCACCAGTCCCATCCTTTGTGGATATTCTGCGGGCCAGCCTGAATCATACCGAAAGGAACACTGGCTCCCACAAATACATGTCCGTGTTCTCCGGATCCGATATACGGATCGACATACGCTGTGTAATCTACAACTGGGCTGCTAGTTTCTGCCTTCTTTTCTCCTGAAGCGCAGGAAACGGCCCATAAAGCCTGGCATCCGATGAGGACTGCCATTGAAAGTTTTGTGAATGTGTTCATTGTATAAGGTATTAAAACGTTGTTCTACTGAAAATCTTGAATTTGTCGGAATACTCCTTTTTCTGTAACATAAGCCGTTACCAAGGCTGCCGGTGTAACATCGAATGCCGGATTATAAACTCCAACATGCTCGGGTGCCATCCGGTGTATATAATGCAAATCGGTTACTTCTGAAGCCGACCGTTGTTCGATAACAATATCTTTTCCTGTTGGTGTATGCGGATCAAAGGTACTGGTCGGTCCTAATACATAGAAGGGAATTTTATAATAATGGGCCAGAACGGCCAATCCGCAAGTACCAATCTTGTTGGCTACATCTCCATTGGCGGCGATCCGATCGCAACCCACCATGATCATGTCGATCATTCCCTGACTCATTAACGAAGCTGCCATATTATCACAGACCAATGTGGTATCAACTCCGAATCTCATCAATTCGTAGGCGGTAAGACGAGCACCCTGGAGTAAAGGCCTTGTCTCGTCGGCATAGACTTTGGGATTCAGTCCGCAAGCCTGAGCCAGATAAATCGGAGCCAAGGCTGTTCCATAGCGGGAGACAGCCAAATGTCCGGCATTACAATGTGTCAGAATGCGACTTCCTGAAGCAATCAGTCCGACGCCATGCTGGGCAATCTGTTTACACATCTCGATGTCTTCTTCTTTGATACGGACAGCTTCTACCCGTAAAAGCGTTTTTATCTCTTGGAAATCGGTTGAACTTATCTTGTCTTTACCAGCTATCCATTGCTTGAATAGAACTGTCATCCGATCAAGTGCCCACGAAAGATTAACGGCTGTCGGTCGACTGGCGTGAATCCGGTTGGCCAAAGCCAGGAATTCTGTTTGCATAAATTGGGCAGAAGTTATATTCACCAACGTACGGGCAAAACAAACATATAGTCCGGCAGCAGCAGCTACTCCAATTGCCGGTGCTCCTCTGACCTTCAAACGGACAATGGCATCGATGAGTTCTTCTTCGTTGTCGATTTTGAGGAAGACTTCCCGGGCAGGAAGCTGGGTCTGGTCGAGGATGACCAAGCTGTCTTCTTCCTCACATAAAGAAACCACATCGGGCAAGGAAAATGTCTGTTCCAGTTTCTCTAATCCTATTTCTTTGAAGTTCTCCATGCTATCAATATTTTTCTTCATCCTCGCCTCGGTTCTGCTTCGTCCATTCCTCAGCACAGTCCGAGAGCATCTGATACCAGTCTGCACCAAATTTCCGGATTAAAGGTTCTTTCAAGAACTGATAGACCGGAACACCTTTTAGCTTTCCTAAAACGACTGCTGCCTTACATACGTCCCAGCGGTGATAATTGACGGCTGTATAAGGACCGTAATTTTCTATCCGTATCGGATATAAGTGGCAGGAAACAGGTTTGTAGAAATTACATTTCCCTTCGCGATAGGCTTTCTCGATGGCACAATAACAGCAGCCTTTCTCGTCGTAGCAAGTAAAGACGCAATTCTTGTTCCCTACAATGGAAGTTACCAGATCACCATCCTGATCGGTATAAACAACCCCTTGCTTCTTGATAATGGCTTGTGCTTCCGGGGAAAGTTCGTCCCAAATTACCGGAAGAACTTTTTCCAGTTCGGCAACTTCGTTTTTCTCGACGGGAGCTCCGGCGTCGCCTTCTATACAGCATTCACCTTGGCAAGCCTCCAGGTTACATATAAATTTTTCTGTCAGGATATCGCTCGAAACAACGATGTCCTCTATTTGAATCATCATAATTCTTTCTCTTTCGGTTTATTATAATGAATGAATCCTATGGGCCGACGTTCTTTTTGCTCGGCTTGTCTCTTGTGTTGGTCGGCCAACTGAGATAATGCCAGGTAAATATCATCCAACTCTTTACGGAAATCCTCACTCAGATCATTAACAGCAGCCATTGTATCTTCATTACCTTCTTCTAAGGCTTTCATCCGTTGTTTTAATTCGCGGATTTCCTGAATGGTTGTATCTGCCGATAAGACATATTGACGTACGGAAACAAAGGCACGCATGATAGAGATGTTAATCTCGATGGCTGTTTCATTGTTTAATACGGAGGAGAGCATGGCTACTCCTTGTTCGGTAAAAGCGAAAGGCATGTATCGCGTACCTCCTCTTTTGTTTGAGGTCACAATTTGTGACCTCAAACTATCAAACTCTTCAGGTGTCAGTTCAAACATAAAGTCGGAAGGGAAACGCCTGAGATTTCGTCTGACAGCTTGCTTTAATACTTTTGTTTCTGTTCCGTATAAACTGGCAAGATCAAAGTCTAACATAACCTTATAGCCCCTGATCTCGTAGATTTTATGTTGGATGACTTGTATTTCCATAGATAAAATAAAGGCGCGCCAAAGGGAATTCGGCACGCCCTTTATGGTTTTGATGAATGATTATTTAATCAGATCCTTCCCTGTCATCTCAGCCGGCTGTGCCATACCTAAAATGTGCAGGATAGAAGGAGCTACGTCAGCCAGTACACCGTTTTCTACTTTGGCAGCTTTGTTTTCTGTTACGTAAACAAACGGAACCGGATTCAGTGAGTGAGCTGTATTCGGAGTACCGTCTGCGTTCAGGGCATGATCAGCGTTACCATGATCGGCAATGATGATCACTTCGTAACCGTTTGCCTTGGCTGCTTCTACAGTATCTTTTACGCAGTTGTCGATAGCAACGACTGCTTTTTCGATCGCTTCGTAAATACCTGTATGACCAACCATATCTCCGTTGGCATAGTTGACAACGATGAAATCGTATTTTTGTGTACCGATAGCTTCTACCAGTTTGTCTTTTACTTCGTAGGCGCTCATCTCCGGTTTTAAGTCGTAAGTTGCTACTTTCGGAGACGGAACCAGAATACGGTCTTCGTTTTCATACGGAGTTTCGCGACCACCGTTGAAGAAGAAGGTTACGTGTGCATATTTTTCTGTTTCGGCAATGTGCAACTGAGTCTTGCCGTTTTTAGCCAGATATTCGCCTAATGTATTATGTACATTTTCCTTGTCGAACAGGATATGTACGCCCTTGAATGAAGCATCATACGGAGTCATGCAATAGTACTGTAAGCCCGGGATTGTCTTCATGCCCTGTTCCGGCATATCCTGCTGTGTCAATACGATTGTCAATTCCTTGGCACGGTCGTTACGGTAGTTGAAGAAGATAACTACATCACCTTCTTTGATGGTTCCATCGACAGTGGCATTGTTGATCGGTTTGATGAATTCGTCAGTAACGCCTTCATCATACGATTCCTGCATAGCCTTTACCATATCGTTTGCCTGTTTGCCTTTACCTTCGATCAACAGATCATAAGCTTCTTTGATACGTTCCCAACGTTTGTCGCGGTCCATAGCATAGAAACGACCTACGATAGAAGCGATCTGACCGGCTGATTTTGCGCAATGAGCTGTCAGTTCTTCGATGAAACCTTTACCGCTCTTCGGGTCGGTATCACGACCATCCATGAAACAGTGGATGAAAGTTTTACCAGTCAGTCCGTATTCTTTAGCGATATCACACAGTTTGAACAGATGATCCAGTGAAGAGTGAACACCTCCATTGGAAGTCAGTCCCATGAAGTGGATATTCTTTCCGTGTTCTTTGGCATACGTGAAAGCAGAAACCACTTCCTTATTTTGCATAATGCTGTTGTCGGCGCAAGCACGGTTGATCTTTACCAAGTCCTGATAAACAATACGACCGGCTCCGATATTTAAGTGACCTACTTCAGAATTACCCATCTGACCGTCGGGAAGACCTACGTTTTCGCCGCTGGCCTGTAACTGTGAATGAGGATAGTTTGCCAATAAAGAGTCCCAATACGGTGTTGGAGTGTTGAAAATGACATCATCTTTCTTGTGGTCGCCACAACCCCAACCGTCAAGAATCATTAAAAGTGCTTTCTTAGCCATAATTGTAATTTTTATATATGATAAGTAATCTGTTATTTCTTTGCTGAGTTCAATTCGCCCGCAAAGATAACAAATTCGGATGTATTATTGTTAGATCCAAAGTATTACTTTTGCCTAAGAATTATGGAAAAGTATTTTGATGATAAGGAATTAGGACGGGTCGTTATCCGTTACAGCGAGCGGGCACGTAATTATACGCTCAAAATAACCAACGGTCAGGTATTTGCAACCATGCCGGTTCGGGGAAGCGAAGAGAAAATGCTGACTTTTATCCTCGGTAACCGGGAGAAAATCAAGGCGGCTTTGAAGAAACATCCGGCCAGACCTTTATTGAATGAACAGACCGATTGGCAGACGGCTGCTTTTCGGGTCCGAATTGTCCGTACCGAAAGGGATAATTTCTACATGGCCCTCAAGGACGGTGTCTTGCAAATCTCCTGTCCTCAGGCCACCAACTTCGCCGACGACGAAGTCCAACAACTCCTCAAACAAATGCTGGCCAGTGCATTCCGCCATGAAGCCAAGCGATACCTGCCCGGACGTCTATCGGCTTGGGCTCAGAAATACGGCTTTGTTTATAAACAAGTAAAAATCAATAGCAGCCAGACGCATTGGGGCTCATGTACATCGAGCAAGCATATCAACCTTTCTCTCTACTTGATGCTTCTTCCCTGGCATCTGATTGACTATGTTCTCTTGCATGAACTTTGTCATCTGAAAGAAATGAGTCATAACGAACACTTCTGGAACTTGTTGGACCGACTGACAGACGGGAAGGCAAAAGCCTTGCGAACAGAACTGAAATCATATCACATGTTGAAGTAAGGATTGAGGCCACTTATTGATAAATCCCTTTTTAACTCCTGAATAGCTTACTTTTATTCTTGTATTTACAAAGAACAATTCCTCTTTTTCCTACTATATTTTAATTAATTCACCAATGTGATGTAATTGAATCACCATAATGAATTGATTGCATCACATTAGTGAATTAATTGATTCATATTGGTGATTCAATTAATTTGTCGGCATGAAAATAGGAATTTGTAACGGATTTGTAATAGTTCTCAATGCTTTTGTGAGAGCTGATATTTTAGGTCTAAAAGCTTGGAAAAAGGTAACATGCTACTGTATCTTTACCTCCAAGAGAAACTGGTTACTTTCTTGATATATTTGCCTTTGCGCTCTTTGACATGTTGATAAATGAAATAAGAAATGGATAAACTGATCATTTGTACGGTTTGTATTTGCGATCAAAATGGCATATACATGAAATCTGTTCGTTCGGAATATATCCTTTAGTAAGAATCTATGAATAAATCTGTTTTTTATGTAATTTTGAAGAAATAATATTCTCTACGAGCGTTACATTGAAAAAAAACGTATCTTTGTTATTGTCAGCGGGGAGAAATCCGATTGACTTTATAAAGAAAGCGTTTTTGCTTTATCCTAAACGTCGAAATCGCCAATTTCAAGAAAGAAGGATAGAGACAATGTAACGCTCATTCTGTATTCGTATGTATCAAGGTGAATG
>OHFP01000125.1_pt1 | contig 46608 bp, 39 predicted proteins | sample 1567591 | NCBI WGS metagenome assembly OHFP01 (sample SAMEA3879547, study PRJEB24766) | human gut metagenome | biome: human-associated habitat; feature: feces | place: USA | collected 1985/1987 | reverse complement strand
TATACATATACATCATTTCTAAACCATAATGTACTTGCAGTCGCTCCGTATTCTGTCACCCACATACAGTATTGGGCTCCAAATCCAGCATGCATATAACCTATTGTACGACCACACTTATCTATATTACCGGTTGTTGCATAATCATTATAAGGCATATTTTCTTCGCTATTGAAACTACACCTCTTATGACCTATACTCTTGTTAGCGTAATGTGCACCATCTCCATATTCGCCTGAATCAACACGATTACCATTATCGTAAAAATTATGTATGTGGAAAAATTCATAATAATGTTTTTTGTACTTATATGTTGCACCATTTTGATCTGTATTGTTAAGATTACTCTCATACCTTGCTTCTTCTCTTGTTTCACCCGTGTACTCTTTTGTTGAATTAATTTGAGTCCAACCTGATATAGATGAGTCATAAGAAGATCTATAATCTGTTTTAGTATTCTTTGCTACTTCTAATGTATCACTTTCAGCAACATAATTTTCTGACTCTCCACTCCAGCTACCATACTCTATCCGTAAAGTTCGGGTTGCCTTATATGTGCGGCCTTTATAATTATAAGATGCTGTTATGACTGTATTGGCATTTGAGCCTTTGTTCTTGTTAAAAGCAACATATCCATTATTAACGGTTGCAACAGATGTATCTGATGATGACCAGTTAATAGATATGTTTTCCTGATTTCCGACATCATAAGAGGCGGTTAATTGTGATGTACGATTGCCATTTGTACCACCATTAATTGATATGCTTGGCGTTTTTACACTAATCAGGTATGAATAATTTTTTCCACCAAATGACAAAGTAACATTTTTATTTCCTGCCGAATTCATATCAGGGTAGTTTTTACCAACTCTGCTATCAGCAGCTGAAATTTCAGCGGTACTTCCATCATTATAGGTTGCAGTTATTACGGCACCCGCAACTTTGACTGTATCGCCAATATAATACGTTGTTTCGTTAGCATTTTTGCTTAATGTAATATTGGTTACATATATTTCAGCCCATCTCGCATACAAAGTAGCATCCTTTTCATCCTTGCAGACAGAGGATTCTGTAACCCTGTCACCGCCGGAAGCACTGGTATACCAGCCTTCAAAAGTGTATCCTTTTCTTTCAGGAGTAGGCAGTGTGCCATATTCTTTGTCATATTCCGCCTTTATCGAACGCTCACTAAGAGTACCGCTTCGTGGGTCTAATGTAATTGTAATTGCCTTATTTGACCAATATGCATACAATGTATGTTCTTTTTCATCTGTTACTATATCAGTTTCAAGAACTTTTGTACCACTTCCATTTGCTTTAGTATACCAGCCCATAAATGTGTAACCAGTTCTCGTTGCCAGTTTTTTGCCATACTCTGTTCCAAGATTATACTTAACATTTGTATCTCCTGTAACGTTTCCGCTACCTGCGTCATAGGTAACAGTTACACTTTTAACTGTCCAATGTGCGTATAATGTGTGCCTTTCACCGGTTGACATTACATCACTTGACGTTACTTTAGTGCCACCATTTTTTTCTGTATACCAGCCATCAAAAGAATAATATTTTCTTTCAGGAGTTGGGAGACTGTATTTTTCACCCATAGCAATATTGGTAGAAGAAGTTCCTACTTTTCCTCCATTTGCGTCAAAAGCTACTCGCACATAAATTCTTTCCCATCTTGCATAAAGTGTCTGGGAATTTACATTATTTACTTTAGTATCAGCTTCTACCTGTGAACCTGATTTTTCCGCTGTATACCAGCCAAGGAACTTATGATACTGCATTGTTGGTACAGGAAGTTCACCGTAGGTTTCTGTATAATATACCGTTCTTTCTGATTCCGGACAAGTTCCGCCTAAAGAATTAAATTTAACGGTTACAGGCTGTTTTCCAAGGCTCACTGTAAGAAGTATCTTAGTACCTCCCTTTTGTGAACTGCCTGCCTGTGGTGTCTGTGATATTACTAAACCTGCTGCAACATTGTTGTCGTAGATTTCATTTTTCTCAACTTTGAGGTTTGCTGATGTAATCATTTCAGTTGCTTCATCAAAATCCTTGCCAACAACGTCAGGTACATTAATAAGTGCTTCATCCGATACTACAGTTATTGTAATTTCATATCCTTTATATACTTTTGCACCTTTTTCTTCACTCTGTTTGATTACTGTTCCAAGTTCATAATTTTCGTCATAAATATAATCAACTGTCACAACCAATCCAAGTTCATGAAGTTTCTCTTCTGCATCTTTATGCTGTTCGCCTACAACATCAATCATATCAAATTTAGGCGGACCAGAAGATACAACAAGTGAAATTACATCTCCTGCTTTCGCCTGTGTTCCGGCTGCCACACTTTGGCTTACGACACAACCTTCTGCGACATTTTCATCTTCTTTATAAGTTATATCACAATCCAGACCACGTTCTTTTACTATGTTAATTGCTTCCTCTTCTTCAAAGTAAACAACATCCGGAACAATATATGACTGCTTTCCTTTAGATAAAACAATTTCTACTGTCGCATCTTTCTGTATTGCTTCGCCTTCTTTAACGCCCTGTGCAAGAACGTACATTGCATCATAATCTGCGTTATATTGATATTCCGAAACAATAAGAATAATTCCCTGTTTTTCACAAAGTTTTTTCGCCTCATCAAGAGAAATACCTACTATATCAGGCATAACATCTTCATCAAAACTGTAGTCTACGTCAGGATCTCTTCCCAATGACACTGTAAGGGTTACTACTGTTCCGATACTTGTTTCTGTTCCTCCCGCTATACTCTGGGCACATATGTATCCTTCAGGAAAAACACTGTCATAATCTTCTATTATTTCGTAAGATAATTCCATATCTTCGAGATTTTTTATTGCTGTTTCTTTGTCAAAGCCTACAACAAATGGCATTGAAACGCTTCGTTCTCCCGCACTTATTACAACACCTAAATTGTAATTTATAGGAACAACGGAACCTACTGTCAGTTCCTGCATAAGAATACAGTCCTCTGCAATCTGGCTGTCATATTGTTTACCACTCACAACAAGATTAAGGTTTTTCTCTACAAGTGTAGCCTGCGCCTCATCCTCAAGCATACTTACTATACGCGGCACTCTTGTCATTCCATCAGGTATATAAATATCTCGCGGTGTATGCTTTTTGAAGCCTATAACTCCTGTTAAAAATAATACAATAAGGGTTATTATTGACACTAATGCAGTCGGAACGGCAATTTTTACACCTAAAGGCCATTTTAATATATCTATCTTCTTGATTTTACCGTTTCTTCTGACTACTTCTTCCTCAGTTGTTAATTCCTCAATAAGCGTAGGCATATCCGGAGTTCTGTCTTCAATTCGCACATTCATTGCATTAAGTATTGCATTTTCAACATTTTTGGATATTGTCTTGCAATACTTACTAGGCGGTTCAAGCATGTCTTTTTTTCCATTTTCAAAATATGCTCTTCGTTCCATTGCGTCAGGTGGTGTTTTTCCTGTAATCATTTTATATAACACGGCACCTACTGCATAGACATCTGTATGTGGTCCCTGGTCTCCACGACTTCTGTACTGTTCCTCCGGAGAATATCCCGGTTTAATTATTACCGTAAGACTTCTGCTGTGACTTGTTGTCGCATATCTCGCAGCACCAAAATCTATCAGTTTAATCTGACTGTCTGTGGATATCATTATATTATCAGGTGCAATATCCCTGTGTATAATGCCTGCCTGATGAACCGTCTTAAGAGACTTCATAATTGGCATCATCATCTGGATTGCAACTTTTTCAGGCAATGTTCCGTTTTCCTTTAAAAATTCTCCGAGAGTTACACCCTCAAGATATTCCATTATGATATAGGCGGTACCATTTTCTTCAAAGCAATCATATATTTTAACAATACCCTGCTCATCCTGAAATTTCGCCAGCCTTCTTGCTTCATCCAAAAACTTTTTCAAACCATCATTAAACTGCTGTGCTTTATCACCATTAAATACTGTCAGCTGTGGTTTACCTGGCATTCTTGTTGAAAATTCACTTGGAAGATATTCTTTAATTGCTACTCGTTTTTCAAGGACACTGTCCCATGCTATATATGTAACACCAAATCCTCCGTAGCCGACTACTTTACCAACAATATACTGTCCGTGCAAAATTGTTCCCGGTATCATATGGATGGCTTCTTCGGGCATGGAATTTTCTACATACCCACAATGAGGACATATATTTAATTCATCACTGTATGTTTCCATACATCCTAAACATCTTTTCATCATCATTCTCCTTTGTATCCAAAGTTATCTATTTCGCTAAGAATGTTCTTATAAAACTGTGCATCATCACCAATAAGTGTTTCAATAGCACCTTTATTAACCGGTAATTTAGTTTTATCTCCCAAATCACCCTGCATATACAAATAATCCTGTGCGGTAGGGTCCTCTATAAGATATGCTAAAAGCCTTTCAGCAACTTTTATCTCATCTTTTCCTGATATACCTGAGATACTCCAGTCACATCCTGCACGACATTGTACCTCATCACCTTCAAGTGTAATATGTTTACACTTACCGGTCATAGTCTCATATATTCCTTCAATGTCTTTACTGCTGCCAAAATATATTGCACTTTGTCCCGAAACAAATGCTTCTTTGCCATCTTCTATTTCTCTGTATTTGCCAAAATCCACTTTATCGTTGTAATACTCTATCCAATCATCATCTATTGAATAGGTAATTTCTTTATCATCCGATACTATTTCATTAATATCTTTCAGAAAATCTCCGTCAAATTCTGCTTTAGTTGTGTTAATAAATACTACAGGCATTACAAAGGATGTAGGTATCTGTTTTTCCGATTTATAATATTCTTCATAATTATTCAGAAAATATAATTTGTCGGTATCAACTTCCGAAATAACATTTCCAAGAGTTTCAGCATTAGATAATACAGCTTCGTCAATACCGGTACTTTCAAATAAATCCGGCAGATTATTTTCTTCTGCCGCCGCCTTTAATCTCTCCGAATATTCTTCTTTCGGAATTGCTTCATAGTTAATTTCCACATTGGAGTACATTTCTGTGAAGTCATTTAATGCCTGTGTTATACCTTTTGCCTTATGGCTTTCTTCCATGTTATCCGCATCATCCATCACATACCATACATTTATCTTTGCATCCGGGAGGGTTGCTTCTCCTTTCTGTTTATTCCAATTTCTTGAAAAGTATGTGACAAGTCCGGCAACAATCAGTACCGAACTTGCAATCCCTATCCATCTGAAATTCTTTCTTCTTTTTCTTACACTTTCCACAGAACGGACTTTTTTCTCGGATGTGATTGCTGCCATAAATTCATCAATAGTCTGATATCTTAAATGAATTTCAACAGACATTGCTCTCATTATCGCATTACTCAGATTTTCAGAAATTTCAGGAATCAGTTCATGTGGAGGTTGTACCTTATCCTCCATTTTTCTGTTGGTGGATTCATCCGGTTTCACTCCTACAACCATCCTGTACATGGTTGCTCCAAGCGCATATATATCCGTCCATGGTCCCTGTTTATTGACAGAATCGTACTGTTCTGCAGGTGCATAACCCGGCTTTAATACGATCGATAATGTTTCGTTAGCTGAAAAACGTGCTGCGCCAAAGTCGAACAGTTTAATTTTTCCGTTACTTAACATATATATGTTATCCGGTGCTACATCCCTATGAATATATCCGGCTTTATGAATATCTTTTAATGCACCGCCAACAGAAAGTGCTATTGCTACCGCTGATTCGCCATCAATTCGGCCTCCATTTTCTTTAAGGAATTCATCCAGCGTAACCCCTACGAATAATTCCATAACAAAATATGCTGTGCTGTTTTCTTCAAAAAATTCCATAACATCAACAATATATGGGTTATCAAGAAATTTTGTAGCATTACGCGCTTCATCAAGGAATCTTTTTAATCCATCGGCATAGTCTTTATATCGTTTCCCTTTAAACACAACAACATCCTTTGTTCCAGGTGTTCTATATACCAGTCCCGCCGGATAGTATTCTTTTATCGCAACCATTCTCTCCAATTTGGTATCATACGCTTTGTATGTAATTCCAAATCCACCGAATCCAAGAACTTTACCTACAATATATCTTGATTGGAGCACAGTTCCTGCAAATAACATATACAATTCTTTTGGTGGTTGTCCCTCTGTATATCCGCAATATGGACATACCCCAAGGTCTTCATCATATTCTTCAAAACAATTATTGCATCTCATCATAAGCCTCTGATTTCGTCTATTTTCCTATATAGTCATCCCATGTAAACTCAGGACCGCAAAATGGATAAAACATAAACATAGCTTCCCCAAGCTGAATAATATCTCTTGATTTTATTTCTGAAAAAGTCATAAGAAGTTCATCGTTAAGATATACCATTCCGTTACCGTCACCAGGCTGTATCAGAAAAATTCTTTTCTTTGGTTCATATGTAATAACTGCATGCTTATCCCTTGAAACTGTTGGCTCCGGTATCATTACATCCATTCCGGCTCCTCTTCCTATCATGTTTTTGCCTGCTTTAAGATTAAAACTTTCTCCCTGACATTCGTCTCCTTTAATACAAACAAGCCAGCCAACAACAGGTTCTGTCTCTGCATCTGCGTAAATACCCACAGTTTTTGCCGAGTCATAAGCGGCTGCCGAGTTGTATACCGGCTTCTGTATTACAGGCTCAGCATGTGGCACCAATTGTGGAATAGGTGTTTCATTCTGAAAAGCACTGCTTGAGTTTTTCTGGGTATATTCAACACTATGTATTTTTTCTTCGCTCTCTTTAACCGGCTCCATTGCAATAGTCTCAACTCCTGTTGAAGTTCTGACGCCCGTTGTTATATGGTTGTCATCAAGCTTAACCGAATTAGATATTACGTCTGTCATTGCCTGAGTCGCACACTCATCATTATTAATTACAGGTTCATAATTTTCTTCTTTCTTAACATTTCCAAACGGCCATTTTTTCTTTTCTTTATGCTGTTTTTTTTCTGTTGCATCCTGCATCAATAACTTTTCATCGTCTTCTTTAGTTGCTGCTGGATAACCGCAAACCGGACACACACTATATTTTTCTCCGTCGAAAAAGTGTAAATCCGGTCCTGAACATCTTGTCATTTTCATATTTTTATCTCCTTTTTTATCTTATTCTGCATATTGCTACTGTTGTATTATCCTGATTTTTTCCTTTGGCAAATAAAGCGGCTTTATGTATCAGTTGCTCTGCCATACTCTTCACATCCCTGTTTTTCAGTAAAATATCTTTTATCTCATTAATATTGAGGGATTTATACAAACCGTCTGTTACCGCCACTAATATGTCATTTTTATTCAGCTCATACAATTCCTTATTCAGGTCGTAAATTTCAATTCCACCCAGTCCGAAATAACTGCAAAGTGTGGACTTATCTTCGCTTAGTTTTAAATATTCATCATAGGATATTTTTTCTAGTCTATAATCATTTTCTGCCTTTAGAGCCACTGTATGATCTCTTGTTAATTGGGCAATGGCATTATTTCTTAAAAGATATAACCGGCTGTCGCCTACCGACAGGCAATACATTCCTCTCTTTTGCAATGCCAGCATTACACAGGTACTTCCTGCATGCATTTTCTTTCCGTCTTCGTTATGTAGATTGGAAATTCTAATATCAACTGAATCCATTGCATATATAAGAAAATCTTCATCAATTTTTTTCTGATTAATTCTCTGCCTATATAACCTGATTAACTCATTTACAGCTATACCGCTTGCAAGTTTACCGCTTTCAAATCCACCCATGCCGTCGCATACAACCACTGCCGCATTTTCTTCCGATACATCAATCCCGTAAGCATCTTCATTTTCTTTTCGCTCACCTATATCACTTACAATTGCTATTTCGTAATATTTATTTTTTTGGTATTCCATATTACCCAATCCATATTCCTATTGCGGAGTTGTTGTCCATATTCTTGTCTTTACCATTTTCATGTACAACCTCTGCCATTTTTTCAATCCATTCCTGTACGGTATTGCTTTTTTTAAGTATTTTGCACATTTCTTTTTCTGTAATAAGTTCCCAAAAACCGTCGGAGCACATAAGAATGGCCTGACACTCATCAGTCCTCAATGGTTCTTCTATCTTGAATGCCGGTTCTTCCCATTCAATTCCCATTACCTTAAGTAATCTGTTTCTGTCAGGATGATTACGAATATCCTTTTCTTTTATTTCCCTTGCCATTACAAGCATCTGCGGAACGCTGTGATCCAATGTGCGCTCCTTTACTTTATTCTTTTTGAAAACATAAATTCTGGAATCTCCGATATATCCTCTATATACGGTATCTTCTGAAATCAACACTGCTGTTGCAGTTGTCTTCATTTCATCCTGTGCTTTCTGTGCTATCTGTTCGGAAAGGAGCATACTCTGTGCAACCATAAGTGTATCTGCGATAAACTGATCAGGTTTACTGACTCCCGCGTGGTAACACTGGTCAAATACTTCCGTTACCATACCAGAGGCAACCTCCCCTTTTCCGTGTCCTCCAAGACCATCACACAACACATAGCATTTTTCTTTTCCATCCTCCAGTGTAATGCAGGAATCTTCATTTACTTTTCTTCCACCTATATTGGTGTACATATAACTGGTTATCATTGATTTTCTTCCCCTTTGCGTTTTTCTTCCATATAAGTATCTTTAATCTCAAACAGTTTTTCTATTCCTTCAAAGTCATCATCTCTGTAACCTTCAAAAACAACCTGTTCTATGTCGCTTCTCTGAAATCCAAAGTGTGCTCTTAAATCTATATTTCCTTCAGGATAAGGTACTCCGACATAATCAAAACAGACATCCGGATGTGCACCGTGGCTTTGAAGATAACCAAATATCATCATGTATTTTTTTAGATTTTTAACCTTAACTACTGAACCTATTGGTAATATTTTTTCCATCTAATGTACCTACTTTCCTAATCACTTCTGAAATATTGATTTGAACCCATCAACCATCAGTTCTACCCCTTCCATGTAGAAGTTACCAAATCCGCCGCTTTTTTTAACAGCCTCCTTAACTTCATCTACGGTCTGTCTGCCTATATCATAATATGCAGCTGCACCGGTTTTTCCGTTGGTATTTTCACGGTAATAATCCGTTACCACTTTCCCTCCCGGAATTTTATCGATTATATCAAATCCCGTATCAAACCCAACATCAAATGCGGCTTTAAATGTATAACTGTAAATTAATTTCCCCAAGTTTTTTATATTAGGGTTATTCCAATATTCTCCATAGTTATTTGCAAAATTGTTTACCATATTTTTACCAAGGTCTTTAACCAGGCCTGCACCCGGTACAGAGCCCGCTGTTGCTGCAATCAAAACATCTTCCGCCATATCGATTCCTGTCTCTGCCGCCTTTTCGTAATTTCCTTGCTCCAAAGCATCTATATATTCAACTGTAGAATTAATATACTTAATTGTCTTTTGCAACGGCTTACTTATCCCTATTTTTTTTACTAATATGTCTAAAGGTCCGTCTTCTTCTGTTATTCCCAAAATTTGTGTTATATCGTTTAAATCTCCGTAAGCATTTACAGCATTGAGCCACTTATCATTTAAAAATCCTACACCATTTTTCAGTGTTCCTGAAATAAAGGAAAAAGGAGATTTGCTAAATGCCAATTCATTTTTGGATACTACACCGCCAGTTTCTATTCCTGTTGCTAATGGAACATCCGACAAGTGTTCCTTCAAAATTTTTTTTACATTGCCTTCTGCTTCCGAAATATTATTTTCCACTGAAATTATATACAGTCCCAGTTTTTGCATGGTATTTTCAAGTCCCGTAAGACGTTCAACTACTTTTCTCAGCCTGTATTCAATTGAATTTTTATTTAAAACATTTACATCAAGTCTATTAATGTTTTGACTTACAACATTTTTTGCCTGACTGAAATAGTCACTTTTGATAATGTTTATTTCTTTTTCTGTTTCACTAATTAATCCCAAATCAATATCAATACCTGACATTTCTGATTTCCCTCCTTATGTTTCTTTTACTGCAATAAGGACATTTGCCATATTCGGCTTCATATTTGTTGTCGCATCTGGAGCAAAATACTACTCCACTTATATTCTCTTTACGTCTGTTTTTCTTAAAAAATGAAATCAAAAACAAAACTAACGTTATTAAAACAATAATTGCCACAATTATTACAACTATCCAAAGAACAATTTTACCGGCTCCTGATTTTGTACTCTCTTCTGATGCCTTAGTAACATAATCATAATCAAATCCCATTAGTCGGCAGCTCCTTTCACCGTAAGATAAAATTTATACATTTTGTCTGCGAATTTAACCTGCATGCCATTATGCAATTCAACAGGAATCCCTCTCTCCAGTTCTTCCCCATCTATATATGTATGATTTGTGGACCCCATATCTACCAGATAATAGATTCCGTCAACATATGATATGTATGCATGATGTCTGCTTATATGTGTACTGTTCACTACCAGATCGCAATCTTCATTTTTTCCTATAACATATTTTTGAGAGACTATATCAATTTTTTCTCCTGTATCCATATCCAGTAACTGAGCGAATTTTAATTTTTTCTCTTTAATATTTCCATATTCCTGCACACTCTCTTTTTTTTCTGTTGATGATATCTTTTTTATCAATTCCTTAAATTCATACATGGAGAAATTAATTTTTTCTTTAAAATAAGACAAGTATTTCGTCACATAGTCTGCATTTTCTGACCTTGTAAATACAACGTAATAAGGAAGGTTTCTTAAAAAATCTAAAGTTTCATCCTTTTTTTCAATTTGTATTAACGGCAGGTAAATGTATTTAATTTTTTTAACCTTGGGATTATAAAATACGTAATTCATATTCAAAACAAGATTATTTTTCTGCATATATTTTGACTCTAACTTGTCAATTAATATCGGTAAATCTAATGCTATGTTAGTAAAATCTTTTTTCTTAATGCCTACTGATATTGCATCCATAAAAGGTACATATCCGGTTAAGTCATAAAACAACTTAACCTTATTACCTACTGTAGTTATGGTTGGTGTTATTAATTCCTGCAATTCACCGGAATTAAGTATTTCGATTTCTCTTCTGTTTAGCTTTATATTTTTCTGGCACATAACTATTACTTTGTCATTCTTTCGATATACCTTAAATTTACCTGCCATAATAAAATACCTTTCCTATTTTCTTTTGCTTTTTTTACTTTTTTTATTTACTTTAGTAGATTTCTTATTGGATACTTTCTTTTGAATTTCTTGCTGCGAGGCTTTTAATCTTGCTTCCTGCTCAAGTCTTTCCTGTTCTTCCCGCTCCTGCTGTGCTTTTAATTCAGCTTCTTTCTTCCTCTGAATTTCTTCCTGACGCTTCTTTTCAGTCTCCTGACGTTTAATTTCCGAAGCCGTACTGTCTATAAGCGATGCTATATCCATTATCTCCTGATATATACTTTGAATTTCACCATTTAAATTGCCGAGCATATTATTGACACCCGGCAATGACGGTGACTTAACGCCTGCTTTTATATCTTCTTTAATTTGATTAATTTTTCTCTGAGACTCAACAAATTCAGAAGCTTCCTGCCTTAATGCTGATGCTATATTTTTTGCCGCTGTATCATTAAAATCCATCTTGTCACCTTTTCTATTCAATAACATTAACAGAACATACTGCCCTGTACTTACCGTCTGATGTCTGGGCAACAATGCTGACTGTTCCTTCCGATATTCCCTTTACTTTTCCATTTGTGACTGTCGCGATTGAACTATCCTCTGAACTCCATTCAATATCCTTTTCTTCATATCCTTCAGGAATATTTTCAACTTTTATTGTTACTGTTTTTCCTGCATCTACTTTCTGTGCAATATGATCTAATGAAAGATAGTTTCCGATTCCCGATTCATCCTCGGTCTTGTCAGGTTTTTTAACTCTGTATGTTATTGTATAAATATTAAAGTCATCACTGTACAGCTCCTGTTTAGCACATAAATTTCCAAATCCGCTGCCGCTTTCTTTTCCTTTATCAATGCTGTCCTTATCTGAAATTATGAATTCACCTGAGATAAACTTTCCAAGTAAGCATTTCTTTGTTTTATTGAACTCTATTTTTATGACAGGCATATATGCGTAAACCTTTATATCCATATCTGCCTTTTCTTCACAAACAAGTTCATCACCATCCATATACGCGTTGGTATTAAAAGTTTCTTTTGCTGAGGCATCAACTAATGCACCTGCTTTTAATCTTAATGAGAGGATATCTATTCCAAGAGCCTTTACTGCTACTGCTACGGCTGCACCTGCCTCTATTGATGCCTTAACCTCTGCGTCTGTAGTAACCTTGCAATCATTACTTTTCTTTACATTTTTTTTCTCATTTACTTCTAATTTACTATTGACATTAATTGTTGTTTTAACTGAAACTTCACCGTTCAAATCAGCGTATAAATATAAATCAAGGTCAACCGATGCTATTCCCATTGTTACAATTGGAATTGTGGCAATTTTTACTTCAGTATTTAACTTTCCGGTTATAGATAAGTTATTTATGATATCACCGGTTACACTGACGGACGCACGTTTAAGCTTTAAAATCTTATCGATTTTTACATCCGGCGTTACCTTAAAATTTTTAACCTCAATACTGCCTTTTATCGTATATCCTGAACTAAATGGTTTAGCAGAAGAAATAACATTTTCACTTGATTTCTTTAACTTTTTCAGTATTGCTTCATCCGTTATAAGGCCATCCGAGAAATTCTTAAGCATGTCCGCTATATTAGTATTGGTAAGATCTTTTCCCGTAATATTCATATCTTTGAACGCATCTGCAACTTCCTGTCCTACATTTGCCATTTCAAAATCTGCTTCTATACGTGGATCACCTGTTACGGCTTCTTTGTGACTAAATGATGGATAACCATTGCTGTCAATTACAACACCTACACTGTTTCCATCTTCATCCTCAAGTGTCTTATTTGCCGATGCCGTTGCTTTAGGCGGTTTATCCGAGCTTAATTCAACCTCGAACTTAAATCCTTTTTTTGTTTTTTTCTTTATTGCATCATTTTGTATATATGAATATTCGTCCTGACTATTTATAATACAATTTGAATATTCTGCTTCCGGTAAGTTAAAATATGTTGTTTCAACTGAATTATCATCTTCAAGCGGAGTAACTTTTATACCTTCTTCCGGAATTATCTGCTCATAATCAGGGTAATATGTTCCCTCTATATCAACTGATTCAATTACATCTTCCGCATCCGGAGTTTCTGTAACAATCGTATAAGTTCCGTCTCCATTGTCTTTTTTAGATACAACTTTAAGTGCAACCTGTCCACCTGTTCCATTTTCAGAATCTATTATAAATACATCACTTTGTTCTAATTCATCTGCAACTTTTTCACTAACTGTATATGTACTGTCATTTACTAATGTGATATTATCTTCTTTACTGTAATCCTTAATATTTTCAACTAAATCTATATCACATACCTGATTGGCATTATCTGAAAAGTATAATGCCTGCGTTAAGGCAATAATATTATCCGCTTCTTCTGGAGTTATTCCCTGCCTTAATTTTTCCTCTGTATTATCCTCTTCATTAAGGATCTTATATTCTACCGCCTTATTTAATATTTCTTCATTAGTCATATCCACATCAGCGGCACTTAAAATCATTGTTGCTGAACTTACCGCAAATCCTAATGTGGCCACCTCATCTTTTTTAAACTCTTTTTTATCTGTTGAAATTACATTCCATTCATAACATGACTGGACATAAGGAAATATCTCTGAATCAGATGGAACATCTGTAAAATAAGGAACTTTTTCATTATATTCATCCATTCCCCAGATTGTACCGATTGCTTCTACCCACGCACCTCTGGTAATGTACTTAGATGTGTCGTCATCAGTATTAACCTTTTTTGTACCACATCCTGAAAATGCAGATACTACCATTATCATTGCGATTATTAGTGATACAATCTTTTTTAACTTCTTCATAACGTACCTCCTGAATTCTTTCTAATACTTTGAAGTAAGCTTGCCTGCTCTGCCTTGTGCCGTATCCTGTGCAACATCATATGCCTCTGCTGCCTTTGCAAGGAAATTTACATAAGAAATAAAATTGTTATACAGCTTTTTGAAATTATCCCTAAATCCCTGGATTTTTTCGTTATATTTACGTGCATCTTTTCCAAGCCATTGTTCGTAACCAAATATATCATCTACAATGCTGTATATTTTTTCATATATTGTCTTGTAATTTTCTGCTTCCTGTTTGATGGATTTACTGACTTTCTCAATGGAAGCTGATTCGACACTGATTTTTGTTGCCATATTAATACCCTTCTTTCCTTGTATTGTTTACCTGCCCTGTTCAGGCAGGTAAACATATTATAGTAATGTTATTTAAAATTAAGTGCATTGGTTGCTTCATTAATATTACCTTCTGTTTCTCTGTATATTCTTGCTGTATTCTCTAAAAATGCACCATATTCATTTACAACACCTTCAAATCGTTCAAACACATGCGTCATATCATTCATAATAGATATCATTCTATCGGATGCATCACTCTGCCATGAATCTCCAAGGCTCTTAACCTGTCTCTGTATACTATCCACAGCACTTCTGAGATTACCTGCCTCTTTTTTCATATCTGTACTTTTTGCATTGAGCTCATTCCAATCAACATTAATATTTGCTGCCATAATTTTCTTCTTCCTTTCTATTAATAATCCGTTGTTAATTTTCCGGCATCGGTTGTTATATTATCCTGTGCCGTATCATAAGCCTTTTTAGCATTGGTTAAAAAAGTAATATAGCTTGTAATATTTGCATCAAGGTCTTTAAAATCACCTTCAAATTCACGTAACTGATTTGAAAACTTAGTACTGTCAACACCTTTCCAGGTATTATTCAGTTCTTCATCAATTTCATACACCTTTTGGTATGCCCCTTGATATGCACGCTGATATTCCTCAATTTGTCTTTTGACACTTTCTATTTTTTCAGTGTCAACCATAATTTTAGTTCCCATAACTAAAGTCTCCTTTCTTTTTTTATATTAATAACAGTTCAGTACCGTCTGTAATCCCGGCCTGTTTTACTGTTAAATTAATATCAATGAGTTCTCCTGTTGTTCCGTAACACAAAATTGCCCCTGACGGATTAAAATCCTCATCTACAAGCGTATCAACCGCCTGTATAAGTAAGTTGGTCAACTTAAAAACCGGTATTTTTTCAGGTATTTTTACTTCGTAATGCGTACCGGCTCCCGGAACATTTACATCTACAATTATTCTTTGCATACTACACGCCTTTCGCTTTCTCGTATTGCCTTACTGGTTTAATTATTATGTATTCATCAGAACTTACCACAACTGCATTGTCTTTCTTAACTTTCTTAACTTCTCTGTAATTAATTGGATTATTGAAAACCGACTGCTCATCGATTCCCATTCCTACCCATACATAATCCGAGCTGTCCGCTCGCATTACATACCAATTGCTTCGGTTATACTTTTTAACCGATTCGGCTATATCACATAAAACGAAAGTAACGCTGTACTCCAATTCACAATGCTTAATAAGACACTCCAATTTGTCTTTTCCGTCTGTGCTAAGATTGTCTATAATACTCTGCCAGTTCATAATGAAAATAACTTTGCGGTCAAATGTTAAAGTATTATCATCTTTATAACTGTTATTTCTTTCAACCATCATGTTATATATTTCAACGATTTTCGATTCTTCTGTTTCTGAATCAAGAATCGTAACTTCACAGTTATCAATTCTTGAGACAAGCTCAGCTATTCCTCTGCCTGTTGCAATAACTTCATCAATATTTTTTCCTGTAATAACATTGACTACTGATTTTTTCAAATTAACAACCACAGGTTTTACTAAATCAAGATCCACCCCGACCTGAACATTTTCCAATGTCTGAGTTATTTTAATATCCTCAGGTGTCAGTTTTTCCGGAACCTCAGGTACTTTTATTACATTATCATCTGAATAATTTGCATTAAGTTCACTAATCAACCCTGTAACATAAGCCTGTAATTCTTCGTCTTTACATATATGTGCGGTCTGAAATTCATAAACACTGTTTTTTAATATCAATCCTCGTCCAATTAATTTTGATGGATATACACCTTTAACGTTTCCAAAAACAGATGAATAATCTGACTTATCATTCATTTGAAGGACATATTGTTTTCCAAAATTTTGCGAAATCTTATACTTAACTTCATTAACCGCGGTTGCAGTTATTATAAAGTAGATTTTGTATTTGCTTCCTTCTCTCGACAGGTATGCAAGTTCATCAACAAGATTTTCATACAATTCATTGAAAGCTGCATAGTTATCTATTATTGTTACTATTGTTGTTAAAGACCTTCCTGTTGCTTTTTCATACAAATCAGGATTCCCACTATATTCGGCTAATAATTTTTTTCTTTCGTAAATCTGCTCCTTAAGAATTTTCATAAGCCTTATAAGCTTTTCTTCATCCGATGACAGCAACACATTTCCTACATGAGGTGCTTTCGCATACATTTGCAATGCTTCAGAACCAAAATCAATGAGAAACAGGTTAATATCAGAAGGGGCAAAATTCTCTATCAATCCACAGACCAGAGTATTAACTAATAACTCTTTTCCGCTTCCCATAGCCCCATATATTATGGTATTTCCACATTCAGATACATTATGGATAACTATATTCTGCTGTTGGTTAAATGGGTCATCATATTCTCCGATAACAACTTCCAGCCCGTCTTTCTGTAACGGACCATATTTATTAATTAATGAATTAACTGTAATAAATTCAGGAATTTCATCCATCCAAAGCTTTCTTACCGATATATGATCCTCATCCGCTATTTCAGATAGATAATTCACAATACCCACAATCTGTTTAATATTGTTTACGTTTTCTTCATTTTCCTTTTTAGAATCTTTTACTTCCTTAACAATACGTCCAAGGTTATCTATTATCTGGACGCTGTCTTCTTCTTTTGATTCAACTTCTTCTGTCGGAACATATGGAGCTCCACACCATGCTGATTGTCCAATGTCAAAAAACTCATTATATCCGACTTGCAGATAAAATCTTCCTGTTGCTGACAGTTCTGCTGCATCAGGACGTTTAATCATATCCATACTATCCTGCTTTTCCTGAACCTTTAAACATACTCGGAATCGGCTGTTACTCCATATCTGGTCATTTACGACACCGTTAGGTTTCTGTGTCGCAAGAATAAGATGCACTCCAAGGCTTCGTCCGATTCTTGCTGTACTTATAAGCTGGTCCATAAATTCGGGCTGTTGTGTTTTTAATTCCGCAAACTCGTCAGAAATTATAAATAAGTGAGGTACGGGTTCGGTCACAATACCTTCTCTGTACAGCTTTTGATATTTATAAATATCCATGGTTCCTTCATTGGATATTTGTTTTGCTTCATTAAATATTGATTGTCTCTTTCTTAATTCGCTTTGTATTGATACAAGAGATCGGTTAATTGACGCTCCGTCCAGATTGGTAATTGTTCCCGCAAGATGCGGAAGTTTAATTCCCTTCTTCTTATTTTCAAAGGCTCCGGCAAGTCCCCCGCCTTTATAGTCAATTAATATAAATGCAACTTCATCCGGATGATAATTGACTGCCATCGATAAGATATATGTAATTATAAATTCACTTTTACCAGAACCTGTCATACCGGCTACTAAACCGTGAGGTCCCTGATACTTTTCATGTAAATCCAGATAAAACAGATTTCCGAGTGTATCAACACCGACAGGTGCTTTCAGCGTTACCGTAGGGTTATTTTCTTTCCATCTGGTTCTGATATTAAGATGCTCAATTTTAGATACATTGTACATCTCAAGAAATGTAAGCATTGACGGCAGCACTTCACTCGTTGATGATAAATCAAGCTTAATTCCGCTTAATTTCCTTACAAGACTGTTTATACTATGCACTAATTTTGTGTCTGCCTTAAAGGATTGGCAATTTCCGCTTATATCATGCTTATCATAAATTTTTGATTCGTTCTCTGAAATTTCAATTATTTCACTACACTCTTTAGGCAGATTTCTTATTTCATCTGTAATACAAAAAACAGAAAAACCATACTGTTCTCCATCTGTATATATTTTTTTCATGGTTTCACTCTTTTTTGTAAGTTCTTTACTTGCATTAAATATGATATAGTACTGACCTATCTCAACTTCTCTATCCGCATTATTGTATCCTTCAATTATTTTATCTATATACGCAAACATTTCATTTGCATCATTTTCATTTGATACAAAGAATCTCATGTTCTTTGAATTATCCCAGATATGCGGAATCCATTTAATATAATCCCAATTATTCTGGTCATCAGAATCAGCTATTACCATTATCTTTACTTCATCATAACTGTAATCCGATGCTATTCTTGTAACCAGACATTTAATAAAGTCATATACAATATTTAAGTCTTTTCCAACAATACCGCTTACACTGTTTTTAATAAGTGAATATGTAATCGGAACATTTTTCAGTATCCTCGGTGTATTGGAAAGAGCCTGTAAATCATCCCATAAATTATCTTCTTCAATCGTAAATCCTCTTTCCGGAAAATCTATTTCTGCATCAAGTGGCTTATCTCCGATACCAATTCTTACTTCCAGAAAATCATCCTGACCGATTGTTCTTTCCCATAAATTTCTTTTTGCCAACATGATAATATCTTCACATTCCGTTAAAGAAACATTGTTGCTTTGTAAAATTTCCGACTGTTCTCTTATTGCTTTAATTATCCTGTCTTTGGTTTCTGTAAGGTATTCTCTGTATTTGCTTTGTCTCTTATTTTCTAATCTGCTTTTTTGTCTCTTTTCATACTTTTTAGTAATTGTAGGCCATAAAACCGTACCACTCATCATAGCGACCGCCATTATAAGAGTAGGAGCTATTGATGATATTGAAGCATTTCTTCCTACAGCGTTAATTACCGAAAATGCTGCTGTACTGGCAGAGCCCATACCCATTGTAAGTGATGGACCTATCATCATTGCCATAGGTGTTTTTTCCGTATCCTGTTGTGCGATTGGAGGCGACACCCTGAATTTTAAAGTATCTATACGACTTGTCAGTCTGGGAGATCTGTAAAAGAAATTATCTGTTTCTGACTCATCGTCTTTAATTAAGAACAATTTGGTTTCTGACTCAAACATTTTTTTCAAAACATTTTCATCACACACAACATTTTTGTTAGGATTATTAATACTGATAAAATCGTTTCCTATAATTATTCTTAATCCCATAATATAAATAGTGTCACCCGGTACCAGAGTATCCAACCCAATTCTGGTATTATTGACATAAGTACCATTGGTGCTGTTATTATCCTGAATTGTCCACACATCATTGTTTCTTCTGATTATCGTATGGTTTGCAGATACAAATTTATTATTGTAAACAATTGTATTTCCTGTTTCTCTTCCAATTGTAATATCGGTATTAACAGGAATGTAATATCTTACAAATTCGCTTCCCGATGATGTGTATGTATCCGCAAAAAGAAGTGTCTTTTCATCCTCAATGGTCTTAAGAATATGCGCCATTCCGTTTATAATTTCAACTGAATCCACTGTTTCATTATCGTAATTATAAAAAGTTGCATTTTTATTACTTTTAGCAATCCACTTTCCATTACTTGCTTCTACACATATTAAGTTCCTCATTCTCCCGTTAAAATCATCTTTAAGCCAATATCTTCCTGCGACCTTCTCAGGCAGAACGGTTTTATACATATGTTTATTATTGCTTAATATAACTATCATTCATTAATCCTCCGGCAACACCAATACTTTGTAGTCACTTCTTCCTATTCTGAAAACATCTTCTTTTTTTAATATTCTTTTTCTTTTTAATAATTCATTATTGAAGTATGTAACAGTACCAGCAGAAGGCAATATTGAGAATCTTTTTTTTGTTTCGTCATATATTATTGAGCAGTGATTATCATATGTTACCTGTAAATCATTTTCTATTCTCACATCCATCTGATAGCTGCTCCCAACTCTGTTAACTCCTTTGTGAAGCATATATTGTTTACCTTTGCTATTTCCAAATACACATTTAACTATTCCAACCACTTGTTGAGCATCTATCTCTAATGGTGTTTTACTATCGCAAAACGGACACGTTTCAAATACATCTTCATCATAAAAATGTCTATTTAGGCATTGCTTCAATTTCATCCTAAACCTCCGATTAACTCATCTGAATATAATTCCTTACATTATTGTTTATCTCTTTACTCTTACTTCTGCTGATAGGCACAAATTTATCATTAAATAGTATGAATCCCTGTTTAATAAATTTTTTTATTTTATCTGAATTTACAATAAAACTTCTGTGACACCGCAGAAAATTGTTCTTTAGTTTATTCTGTATTTCATCTAACGTCATATATGTTGTATATAAATTATCAATTGTATAAATATGTGCAACCCTAAGTTCGCTTTCAATATAATAAATATCCCTTGTTTTTATTGTTACTAATCTTCCTTTATTCTCAGCACTTTTAATCGTTATTAAGTCCGTCTGTTCTTCTTGAATTATATTCATTAATTTATATATAGAATCTCTTACATAATCGCTTGAATAAGGTTTTACTAAAAAATAGACAGGATCTATCGTAAATATATCAACGGCATCCTTAAGTAGTGAAGATGTAAAAATAACCTTAATATTGGGAACTTCCTCAAGAACATGTTTTGCGATTTCTATTCCATTTTGCTTTTTACCCATATCGACATTAATATATAATGCATCTACATTCCCTTTTGCATCGTCAATAACATAAGTCATCAGAGAAAATGGGTTGTTATGCTTGGAAATTATAACTTTACCATTCAAAATTTCCTTAATTGTATATTCAAGTTGGGACACATCTTCTGTGTTTTTATCGCATAAAGCTATATGTAACATTGCGAATACATTTCCTCATCATTTGATAACCTGAATATAACAAATTTTTTTACATTTATGCACAATATGTAATAATCGGTAATTTTTTTGTAACTTTTGGTAAAAAATAGTCCAAACAGGATACTTTTCCTATTTGGACTACCTTTCAATCTTTAATTTTGCATACCCCCCAAAGGCCATTATATCTGACCCATGCACAGCCATTATATGCGCTTGTTGCTTCCTCAAAAATATAAGGAATAACAAGTTTTCCCGTTGCGTCAATATAACCCGCTTTACCATCTTTGTAGACTGCTGCCAGCCCATCTCTGAAGCATCTGGCAAAATCATACGTTCCCGGCACTATCTGTTTGCCATTTTCATCTATAAATATGTACTTTCCATTCTTTTTAACGCTTATACATTCCGAATTTCCGATTTTACCTGCCACATAATAATCATCAACCGTATCAACAATTCTGCCGGTTGATAAATTATATATCGTATATGTATCAAGATAACTTACATTGCCATTAACTTCATACCAGCCACCGGTATTTTTATAATCGCCATCATAGTATATATTAGACAATATGCAAATGTTATCTTCGCCATCATATTTTGAAACTGAATCAAAAATATATAAGACTTCACTCCATGACCAGAATTTACCGTCATATGTATTATAATACAAGTGCGGTCTTTCCCCTATTCCGCCTGCCCATGCACCCGTCTTATTGCCATTGATATCAATAACTAAGCCCCAGTCATCACTACGACCTATATAAGCATGTCCATGTGGTTCGCTTACTTCTATTTCATAGGAATAGTCAATAACAACATTTCCATTAAAATCTACTAAACCGTATTTATGTGATTGGTATTTTCCAGAATTTTCTTCATTATCATCAATAAATCCATAATATGCCCTGCTCCACCAGTCACCCCCATCAGAAAACCTCATGTCTGAATTTTCTCCAACAACTTCACTTAACGGAATTACAGTATCACAACTAAGGTATGGTTCTTTAATCCATTTTACATCATCTATCGAAAACGGTTTTGATTCAGGTACCGTGGGTTTCTCCGTTTGAGGAACCGTTGTCGGATGTTCTGTTGTTGGAGCCTGTGTTGTAGGTGTTTCCGAAATTGTTTCTTTAACGGATGTAGTATTTTCGGTTGTTTCTTTTGTTAGAGAGGTTTCTTCAGTTTTACTTGTTTTTTCTGTTTCTTTCTGAACATATTTATTGTCATTTACAGGTTTCTTTTTTAAAGCATTATTAATAACCATAGCTGTTACCACAGATATAACCGATAACACCAAAATACCGATTCCTGCCCTGATACAGTTTTTTATTTTAAGTGTATTATCCTTTACGCTGTCAAGGCTTTTGTGGCATACACAACAACTGTTTTTTTTATAATTTTGTACTGTCCCACAGTATGGGCATATCAATTTGGTTTTCTTAAAAATTGTTTTAAAGGAGTATATTATCGTTTTTTTATCCATTAAAATATTCCTCATTCATAGTCATCTATCAGGTCAAAAACTGTATCATCAAGGACGTACCATCGTCCGCCTGTTTTATACATCGGAATTTCTTCTTTCTCTATGCTTCCATCCCAATGATATTCAACAATTATTACACATGAATCAGTGATATTTATGCCACTGTCCAACTCAGATAACATAGAATAAGCATAACGTTCAACTTTACTATTAGACCCTGTTTTCTCCACAATAGTGAAACTATCTATATCATAATCAGAAATTTCATATTCCACACCGGCAGCTATTCTTTTTCTTGTCATTCCAGTTTTACTGCATATCTTACCAACCATTTTCTTTGGAACTGTCACGGAAATAAAATCATCACCATTTTCAGTCATTAATGCTTTAATATATTTTTCAGCCACTTTCTTTGGTGAGGAAACATTTAACTTAATAACTATAAATACAATGACAAATATAGCCAATAAAGACACTACTATATAAATTCGCTTCTTTCCTTCTTTCCTACCATAAGAATTTATTTCTTTATATTCACCTTTGTAACTTTCTATTCTATTAAAAGTTGCTTTTAAATTTTCTACTTCTTCATCTCTTTCATTCTCTTTTGTATTAATCTTAGCTCTGTAAGCCGTCTGTGAGTTAAATATTCCCTCTATTTTGTGCCCACATTCGGTACAAAAGTTGCCATCCGTTCTTGTAACCTTTCCGCAAAAAGGACATATTTCCTGCTGTACATTACTCATATAATTTCCTCCTAGATTTCTTTTATATTTAATTATAAAGGTTCATTATCGCCATAGGCATCATGCTTAATTAATACCCTGCCTTCCGATATATCTATGACAATCCTGTTACACTTCTTGTGTTCCGGACATTTTAATACAATTTCATTACCGTAAGCATCAGATACCTCTTTAATCAGTGCTTTTGTTTTTATTTCATCCGATGATTGAATTTTTGAAGGGTTGCTTAAATCTATGATATCAGAATTATATTCTATGGATGAATCCAAACCATAATATCCTCCTGCGTTTATTTTTTCCTGTATTATTGCTCTGACATTTTCTAATTCATTTCCTTCCTCGCAATATCCCATACACATATAAACGCTATCAACAACCCAATAATTATTTTTTTTAACGGTACTCATTTCAACTCTAAAATTCATTACTGACTTGTCGCCCTGTATTCTGAAATCCCCCATGACAATCGTTGTATTCAAATCAACATCACCATATTGTCCAAATTCTGATGGATTAAAGGAGTATCTTTCATTAAAAGATACATTAGTAATATTTCCTATATTACTTTTTTCATTATTTATACTTTCATATAAAACCTTAAGCGACTTGTCATCACTATTCCTGCCTTCCCTGATTGCCGTACAAAGCTTATTTACAACACCGTTAACAGTTTCATCCTTTAATTCTGTTACATTCTGCTTAATAGGCACAGGTGTGGTTGGTTCTTCGGTTGGTTTTTGTAATTCTGTGGTTGGCATTTCAGCAGCCTTAGTCTCCGGTACTATTGGAGTTTCCGTAGTCACTTGTTCTGTGGTTGAAGCTTCCGTAGTTGCCTTCGTTACCTCAGGTGATGTTTCATTATCAGACTTTTTTGTTGTCATTGGTTCTGATGTTTTGTCTACTAAAGAGCCGGTCTTATTTTCAACATAAACAGTATTGTCCGTTGTTGAACCTTTTCTCATAGAATTATTAATAATAATCGCTGCAACTACAGCTGCTAATGATAAAAAAACAATTCCTATACCCACTCTTATACAATTCTTGATTTTGAGAGTATTATCTTTTAAGCCATCAAGACTTTGATTACATTTACTGCATTTTATATTCTTATAGTCCTGTATTGTTCCACAATTTGGACATATTATTTTTGTCTTTTTAAATACATCTTTTATAGCATACCTAATTATATTTTTATCCATTGTTTTGTTTGTCTCCTTAAATGTAAAGTGATTATACATCATAACATTCTTATCAAACTGTAAATGTAATAAAATGCCGTTTTTTTGTAACTTTTGGTATTAATTTTTCTTTCATGCCAATTATTACATTTAAACTGCTGTTCATTACATATTGCTACATTTCTCTAAACTTTATGTTATGTTGATTTTAATAAAATATAAGGAGGTAACAACTATGTTTTGTTATAAATGCGGTAATAAATTACCAGACAATTCAAAATTCTGCCCTAACTGTGGATCAAACCAGAATCCCGCCGATAATAGCCAGCCGGCTGCATCATCTGCTTCCCCAACACCTGTTAATTCCACTTCTGGTTCTGGCTTTGGAGCGAAACTCCATATTCCAAGTTTGTTTAAATCAGATGAATTCTTTGAAAAAGTGCGTAAAATATTTATGGGAATATTCTTATTAACATGTTTAATACAGTTTTTAGGATTTGTCCTCAAATTCCGGGGCGGAATAGCTATTGAGTTTGATACAGCCAATTTGTTAGTAGATGGTACCGAAGTGTTATGTTCCGAATTAGGAAACAGCCTATACATTCTGCTTACTGTATTCATTATGATTGTCATTTTTATATTAATCGTTGCCATTTTATCTAGCAAATTAAGAACATTAAATGCTTCCATATCTATTTTTGTATTTTCAATTATTAATTGTATATTATGTTCTAAATTTACATCTGCTTTCTTGGATGCAATTTCTCTTGATTATTATGTAGACGGTTATAATATGGAATATATAAAAAGATATTTCCTTGGTTCCTTTTCTTCTGCTCTTTCAATGGTTAAGTTTGCTAAGATATTTCTTATCATTATGTCCGCCATATATGTAGCATTTCAGGTATACAAAAAATATACCCAGCCTGCCACTCCTATTTCTAACAAGACAAATGAATATGAATATTAGAAACGGACTGCTAAAACTACATAACTACAAAAGGTCACCCCAAAACCTGAGGTGACCTTTTATAATAATTGTTTATATAATTTTAAATCCGCAAACAAAATAAAAGCCCTAAACCAGCGCACAGCTTAGCTTGGGACTTCCGAATGCGCCTTCAGGGGTTCGAACCCTGGACACCCTGATTAAGAGTCAGGTGCTCTACCAACTGAGCTAAAGGCGCATAAAATATTTTGTCTTTTGTTTGACGCAAGTGTTATTATATATGAGTCGTTTAAAAAAAGCAAGTGTTTTTTTTAATTTTATGAAAAAATTTTCAAAAAATAATTTCTGTACTATTTACAGTTGAAAATCTTCTTGAGTTCGTCGAAAGCCCGCTTGATTTTAAGCAGCTCGCAGTTAAGTCGGCGGCAGCCGGAACAAATGCACATGCAGTGGAAACGTTTTTTCATTCTACTCCCCTCCCAACATTATTAAAATTTTACCTTGTGGCGATAAGCTTGTTAATAGGATTGCCAAGCTTTGAAAATTTGATTTCGTATTCGGTCATTACGTTGCCATCGTTCATATCGCTGTTGTGAAGATCGTATGTGACACTGTCTAATTTCCAGCCGGCAGCTTCAACCTCTTCCAAAGAAAATTCAAATAAAGGTCTGTTGTCGGTCTTGAACTCCACACGCCCTGTTTTTGCAAGAATATTGTTATATCTGGCAAAAAACTGTCTTGAAGTAAGGCGTCTTTTCGCGTGACGGTCCTTTGGCCATGGGTCTGAGAAATTAAGATATATTCTTCCAATCTCACCGTTTTCAAATACATCCTCTATTTTCTCGGCATCCATCCGGATAAAGCGAAGGTTAGGCAGCTCCATTTCCCTCTGCTTTTCCAATGCACGGACAAGAACGCTTGAAAACTTTTCTATTCCAATGTAATTGATATCAGGGTTCTTTGACGCAAGCTCCATGATAAATCTGCCTTTGCCCGTTCCGATTTCAAGATGGATTTCGTTGTCGTTGCCGAAAATCTCGTGCCATCTGCCTTTATTTTCTTCAGGTACATTAATTGTATAATCACTTTCTTCAAGTGCCTCTCTGGCACCTCTCACATTTCTTAATCTCATGTCTATGAGTTTCCTCCGTATCTAAGCGATATTATTAGTATATACAAACGCCCCCGAATATGCTACTATAATTTCAAATTTTGTTAAAGGGATTTAGTATGAAAAAAATAATTGCTTCAACTCTTACTTTTATATATATTATGTGTCATTTAAGCCTATGCCGGGCGGCTGATAATAATGACATTCTGCCTGAATTTCCCGATATTAAGTCACAGTATATTGTGCTGATGGACGCCGATTCCGGGGAGGTTCTTTATCAGAGGAATATGGATAAAAAATGCTATCCTGCAAGCACCACCAAGATGATGACGGCTTTGCTTACCATAGAGAATACATCTATGTCAGATGTGGTTACCTATTCCAAAGCTGCGGTTGATAGTGTTTCTCCCGGTGATGCTAATGTTGGAATTGCTGTGGGCGAACAGCTTACGGTAGAGCAGTCCTTGTATTGCCTTATGCTCCGCTCCGCCAATGATGTGGCTTACGGACTTGCAGAATATGTGGGCGGTACGGCTTCCGGTTTTGCATCGATGATGAATGACAAAGCTGCTGCCTTAGGCGCTGTTTCAACGCATTTTTCCAATCCAAGCGGTCTCACCAATGAATTTCACTACTCCACTCCTTATGATATGGCATTGATAGGAAGGGCCTGTTTTAATAACAAAACCCTTGTAAATATCATGAGTTATACAGGTGTATACAAGATAGGCAAGACTAACACAAATAACAATATCCGCTATTACACACACCGTTTCCAGATGTTAAAAGGCGGCGAGTATGAGTACCGGTATTCAAAAGGCGGCAAAACCGGATATACCGATGCCGCAGGCAACTGTCTCGTATCTTTTGCCGAAAAAGACGGTATAAGGCTGGTGTGCTCAGTTATGAATTCAACGGCTTCGGGAAGATACACCGACTCCATCGCACTTTTTGATTATTACCTTAATAACTACCGTAAATGTTATCTTGATGATAATAATATGTCATCTTCATCTTTTGGGCTTGATGCCCTTGATATTACCTACGAGATGACATCGACAAACGGCTACAGCATAGAATTCGATGATGGGGCTTATATTCTTGTTCCGTCAAATGCCAATATATCGAACCTGACAAAGATTGTAACATACGCAGATAATGCCGCTTATTCCGGTAAAAGCGGCGGATTTGCCTGCATCAGCTTTTATTACAAAAACCTGCCTCTCGGTAATTCCACTATCTATATAAAAGACAATAAAAATTCTTCCGTCACACCCGGAACTAACGGAGTAATGACGGAAGAAACACACATCACTATTAATAAAGACAAAACAATTTATATAAATATTTTTGTATTAATCGGTGCCGTGGCCGGGCTTTCACTCATTGTTGTACCGGTTGTCATAAGAGTAAAAAACAGGAGACGTCACAGAAGAGGTTTTCACTTCTGAGCACCCTGTCTCTGGCGCTGTTTTTCCCTTGAACGTTTTGCCCTTCTGCGCTCTCTTTTGTGGTCCTGCTTCTGGATGATTTCAGCAACGCCGTTTTCGTCGGTCCGCTTTAAAATCTTAATTGCATAATATAAATCATCCTCGGTCTTTTTAAATCGTATTTTACCCTTAAAAAGACCGTGGTTCTCACAATATGCCACACAGTAATATACATGTTGGTTATTGGAAAACCATTTTATTCTCTGCTTGATTTCCCTGTTGCACAAGAAACATTTCGTGGTACGGATAACACCGTCCAGCATAATTTTTTCCCTGTCACGATAGCCTTTTGATATAAACTTACTGTAGGTAGGATACACTAACGTGAATTCCTCGGCCCGTGATGACGGTATCTTGTATGTGTCCACCGAGGTGTACTCATATATTTTATCCATATCCATCAGTCCAAAAATCTTTGCCGTATACTCTGCATCCGCAAAAGCAGAATGAAAAGCTTCATTCTGCACAATATTTTTATCTGCGGTTACAGTTTCAAGCGAGCTCCGCTTCTTGCCATCGTCATAACATATACTGTACGATTTCTGCAAATCGTAGTAAATAAGCGGCATTGGAAGATTAAGGTTTATCTTGTAATAATCACAGTTACGCTGAAGTTCTGTAAGGTCCATGCATCCCCATGTACAGAAAATGTAATCATCCCCGCACCATTCCATAAACTCTTTAACAGCCTGTGGAAATGGCACTCCTTTTTCAACAAGTTCACCCATGGTTGTGCCAATAAGGTCCTGCATAACAGGATGAAGCGTCTGATATACACCGGGGGCTATATTTTTTGCAAAAGTATCTATGACTCTCCTCTGTGAATCCAGTTTGACTGCACCAATCTCTATTATTTCAAATGGCATATCCTTAATTTCTTTTTCTTTTCCGTCAGGACATTGATTCCATTCCAAATCAAACACTATATAATTCATGCTCTGTCCTCTCTTCTTTTTTATCTATAAATTTCCATTCTCACATACAAATAAAACTATATTAGCATTGTACCATAAAAAAAGACGAAATACAGTAACTTTCTTTAAATTCCAGTATTTCGTCCTTTAATCAACTATTCAACATCAATAATTTTTTGCACAGTTTTTAATTTTTATCTTCTGCAATTTTAAATTTCTGAATCATTTCACGCAGATTTTCCGCTTCACTACTCATCTCCTGACTAGATGCTGCACATTCTTCAGATGTTGCCGAATTCGTCTGTACGACATCATTGATCTGTTCAATTCCATCATTAATCTGTTTGATTTCTGTTGCCTGTGTCTCTAACGTATCAGCAATATTTGTGACTTCTTTTGTAATGATCTGGGAATTCTCAGCGACCTCCTGCAATTGTGATGCCGTCTGCCCTGCAATCACCATACCCTTTTCCACGGCTTTCACAGAGGTTTCAATCAATGTTGCGGATTCCTTTGCTGCCTGGGCACTCTGGTCTGCCAGCACATTTACCTGATTCGCTACAACTGCAAATCCCTTTCCTGCCTCCCCTGCTCTTGCAGCCTCAATGGAAGCATTCAATGCAAGCAGATTCGTCTGGGCCGCAATTTCATTGATTGTTGCAATGATCTTGTCAATCTCTTTTGATGCCCCGTTGATCTCATTCATGGAATCAACCATATCCTTCATTTTACCATTGCTTTCCAGAATGGCATTTCCAAGTTCGTCTACTCTTCCACTGATTTCTTTTGCGGTTTTTGAATTTTTTTCTACCTGTTCAGAAACACCTTCGACTGTTGCGGTCAGTTCTTCTACAACTGCTGCCTGATTTGTTGCTCCATCCGCAAGGTCATTGGAGCTTGCTGCTACCTGCTCTGCGGCACTCGAAACTTCATCTGAAACATGCTGGATTCCCTTTATCACCTCTGCCATGCTTTTTTCAAACATCATAAAGGAGTTTAGAATTCCAACAAAATCCCCTTTCCACTCTACTTCCGGCTGCACATCAAAATTTCCATCTGCAAACATCTTCATTGCACGTCCAATATCATCTACATAGCTTCCCAGAATGCGGATGGATTTACGCATACTGTGTGCCAGTCTTCCAATCTCATCATCTGAATGGTATTCCAGCGTGCTGTGCAGGTTTCCATCTGTTAATTCCTGTGCAACGGCTTCCACTTCACGTAATGGTACTAAAATTGTCTCAAGTACTTTTTTGCCTGTTTTTGTTGTCAGTTTCCATGCCAAAACCAGACAAACAATAATACACGCAACTCCTGCCACTGCAAAAATAACCGTAACTCTGACTGACCGGTTGCTTTGCTTATCGGTCATTTCATCTAATCTTATTGCAATTTCTACAGCTTTATTTAATGCTGGGGTACAATCATTCAGAATTGAATCAACTGCCTTATCTTTGTCACCGCTTTTGATTTTTTCCATGATGGAATAACCAATGTTTCCCCAGTCTGCAAGGGCAGATGAGTATTCTTCATAATCCGCATCCGGAACAACTCCGGATTTCTTTAAATTATTCAGTTGGGTATCAACTTCTGCAAGCATTTTTTTTACCGTCTGCTCATAATTGTCATAAGAGGATGCATCATTATTTAATGCCATTTCCCTGATATTTCTCGCTGCTGCGTTAACATTTATCCTGCAGATTTTCACCGCCTGGTCTGCAACAGTAACATTTTGTACATAACGCTTCATATTGAAAAATAGAATACCTATGACCACAATAGATAACAGCCCTGAGACTAACATCATAATAATGACTTTTCTGTAGCCATAGTTTATCCTTTCCTTCAGATGCAAATTTTCCAATTTATTTTTCTTAATATTTTTCTTTGTCGCCATAGTTTGCTATTTCCTTTCTCTTTTACTCGTTCCTTATATATCAAATTTTTTTCTTAAAGTCAATAAATTTCAGGAACAATTTCATTATTCTATTTTTACATAAAATATTGTACCACTCCCCCTCCGAAAAATACAGTACTTTTACCAATTTTTTCTACAGTTACCTCTCCCATCGAACGTGATGTAATCTGGAATGTCGTGCCGGTGGTTCCCTCGTAAGAGCCAATTTCCATAATCGTAACTGTGGCAGTTCCTGCATTGATGTTATTGCTATACGAAACGGTATAGTCTGCATTATTGGTAAACAGGAATATAGTGTTTTGTTTCACGCAAGCACCATAAAATAAAAAAAGCAACAATGAATTTTCACGATCATTGTTGCAAAAAATCAATGTTCCCTGCGGGAATCGAACCCACAACTAGTGCTTAGGAGCTCGAGATACCACTGAAAACATATATAATTCTTAGTAAAGTTAAGTCAAGGAAATCCTTGATTTTCCTAACTATTCTGTAATTCCATATCAAAATAAGAAAACGTAAAATCATCTGAGAAAAACGGTTTTCGCTGTCAAATCGCTAACATTGTCACCCTGAGGGTTCAGCCATTCCGTTCCAATGATTTTTTCATAAATATGGTTACCATTCCATTTATAACAGCAATGATAACACTGTTTTCTTATTAGATTATCTATATTATAGCGTGTATGAGGTCGGATGTCGATTGCTTTTTGACCATAATTTGCTTATACATATATAGAACACACATACATTATGATATATGTAACCGACAATACTATATGGTTGCCCAAATCATACCCAGAAGTAAAGATTTAAATACAAACCGAAGTCTCCTTCATAAACTTCAATCTATATTAAATTTTATTTTATTACCTTTTATTACTCTATTAGCTTTGCATCTTCTATCACATTACCCTCGTAATCATTACACATCTTATCAAGATACATTATTTCAGAAATTTGTCTTTTATCATACATATCTCTATATTCGATACTGAATTGTTTAAGTTCTCTATTTAATATTTCCTCTGATTCAATAAAAATATTTGTAAATAAACAAATACTTCTCTTTTGAAAAACTAATATTGTATCATTTTTTCTACGTATATAGGAATATTTACCTCCATAAAACATTTGACCAATAACATCGAATGATGATAGCAAAGGGGTGTCCTCATACATATATACCGGTAATTGCCTAACCATCTTTCTCACTGCATTACTTTCTTTACATAAAAACTTTGTTTTGTAAAAAACAAAATGGCATTCAAATGATTTTAGAATATCAAATAGTGTTTGATTGTCTTCCTCAAAAAACATATAACTATATGATATTCTTTTACCCTCTTTCTCATCATAAACACAAATAACCTGAAAATCTTCAAAGCCTCTTATTCTGTTAAGAATATATACATATTTTCTTTCTTGTTGCTCTAATATTTGAATAAATTCCTCTAATGTTTTTATACGCTTGATAAAATGTTCCTTATTTTCGTTAATTCTAGCGGGTTTTGCGGAAAGCAATTCTGCTCCTTCAAAAAATATAGCTTGTTTTGTTCCTACTGACTCAACTCGTGTTACCAATCTATCCTTTATCGGATGGAATGCATACATTTCCTCTATTGCATCCATAGCTACTCCATGAATATATTGCACATCATCCATCTTATCTAAACTCAAACTTCCCTCATAAACAGAATGAAAATCATTATTATTATCATTTTCTCTAAAAAACAAATTAATTAATGTTTCAAATCTTTTATTTGGTGAATATCGTACAGTATTGATTGGATTGTTAAAAAACTTAATCACATCTTTTTCTGCTCTGAACTCTCCAACAGGGATCTTACTCAAATCAACATTTAACGCAACTCGTGCTGTTTCTCGTAATATTTGAATTAATTGTTTCGCATCCTCTTGCTCACTAATTTTTCCATTTAAACAACATAATTTTCTAAAATGATTATAGTAAACATTATTTCTCATTTTTAACGAACCGATAGCATCAATATAATCTGACACTCCTCTAGATACACATCTAAGCATCAGTTCTATGTTCACTGCTACTCTCTCCTGCATGCGTCCTATGTATGAAAACAAAGCATTTTTTATTACATTACTTCTGTCATCTAGTATTCCATTTTTCTCTAGCATCATAACAAACTGACCATAAGATGTTGTGGAATATAGCAAACTGTGCGTAAATTCATGATTAATTACATCTAAAATACGATCCTTATTTAAGCCACTATCAATAGCTGTTCCGTTTGTAAATCGGAATTGTCCCTCATCGCCAATACTCATTTGTTACCTCCTTTTTTCAACTAGTATTATAACATGCTTATACAGAATAATAAATATATAACAGACCACTACTGTCACCTACTCGTATTAAATTAATCCAAAAAGTAATGAAACAAAGTTCCGACTTCCGGAAATCATCAAATTCTATGGACACAACAGCCGGAAGATATCCTGCGACTACTATATTGATGACCGGATGTTGCTGCCAGAAAATGCGAAGGCATAGGACCTATGATGGGTGCTATGCCTTTATTTTTAACACTCTTCAATAAACACTATACCGTATATCTTTTCAGGCTTCAGCAGTTCTATCCCAGAAATCACGCATTTTGTTTTCCTCGTCAATTCTACAAGCTGCTTTTTCGTACATTTATAAGCAAAACTTCCCCAGTCAACCTGTACACAATCCGTAAACAATTCATCTGCAATAAAAAGAAAATCCCATCCGCCAAGTCTCTCTATCCTGTTATTATCTGCAAGTATATCATAAGGATTTTTATTTTCTTTCCACGTACTCAGCCTGTCCTCTTTAATTTCTCCATAAAAGATTGATGACATCATAAACATCCGCTCCGTTAATCTTCCAATCCCCATATAACAGTCACAGTATCAGAGATATCTATATCATCAGGCTCTATGTCCATATCATAGGAAGCAGACTCACATTCCTGCGGTTCACAGCACCGAAGCGACATTTCCTGCAATGGCCTTGATACAAAATCAATCTCTCCCCAGGAATAATCAACATTTATGATTTTTCCTAAATTTACTCCTGCTGCCTCTGCCAGTACAGATTCCTTTGCCTGGGAATCCTTTACTGCTGCGCCAAGAAGATCATTTTTTGTCTTCTCCGGATCTGCAACTGTATATTCTATAGAAAATTCCGGCGATACAGAACAATGTGCCAGAGCATATAATATTTTTCCAAGGCTTTTATTGTCTACCGGAAACTCCAGCTTCATACGGTGCATATATTTATATCCTTTGAATCTTCTCTTCCGGCTTTTATCTCTTGCCTGATAGTTCTCGTATTCAGTATCAATGTTGAAATATAGTGTCTTCAGTTCTTTTCTCTCATATCCCAGTTTTTCAATAAGATCCTTTAGGATTTCCACACAATCGGATGATCTCCGTAATGTTTCTCCATATTCTTCATATATCCCATCTATATTGATTCTGAGTCGTATCAAATCCGGTTTTACTGATAGTTTTCCCTTACCAGTTACTCTGATTGTTCTTTCCATTATACTTCACCCTCCATATTCCGTCTGCACGCATCAAATATACATTCAATGACTTTTTTATCTGCTTTAAAATACTTGCCAAAAGGATTGATCACAACTCCGGCAACCTTATCATTATGCAATCCAATTTCTAAGATCTGTCTGAACGTAATTTCCATTACAACATTCGGAACCGGCTTTTTATGGCTTTCTTCCTCATTGGTAAAGATATACAGCCATTCTATTCCATCCTCTGCTGCCACGGTATCCATGCGAAGCCTTACTTCCTGGTCCAACGTCAGCTTGTCTCCTTCCTGCAAGGTGCTGATGTCAAGATTTTGAAACATTTCTCCGCTTACTGTTACAAACGGTACCCATCCCTGGCCATCTCTCATTATGCGAAAACATATTGCTGTAATCACATCTATAAAACTCTTATGATCCTGATTTTCATAAAGATTACTTATGGCATTCTCTATCAGATCATTTCCGCTTAATGACTCATCTACTACCATATTAGTTCTTCCAAGCACTTCATCAAATGCATCTAGCACCCTGTTCATTTCCGTATCTATCCTGTTCCGGCATTCAGCTTTCAAAACTGCCGGTATTCCGAAGAAAGCCTCGGCTATACTTCCTGTTATTGCCGCAAGAGTATCTGTATCCCCACCCAGCGAAACTGCATTTCTTACTGCATCCTCAAAATCTTCCGCCTCCAGAAAAGCGGTGATTGCTTCCGGCACTGTCTGCTGACAGCTCTCCACATGGTGATAATACGGACGGATTTCATCTAATGTCCTGCTCAGGTCATAATGAAATTCCTGCTCCATGTATTTCCTGATATCTTCCTTGGACGCTCCGCTTCTGGCAATAAATATACAACTTGCTGTTGCTTCTGCTCCTTTGATTCCTTCCGGATGATTGTGAGTGACTGCTGCCGTCCACCTTGCAGCCTCTCTTGTTCTTTCAATCGTAGGATATAACCAGCCTGCCGCTGATACCCTCATTGCTGATCCGTTGCCATAACTTCCGTATGGTTTTGGCTTATTATCCCTTAGCCAATACCAGAATTTCCCGCCATAACCAGCGTTCGGATATCGTCTTCCCCAGTCCTGCATATTTGCAACTACGGCATCCTCTATCTCCTTTTCATCTGCATCAGGACCTACTGCAATCAATGCCTCTGCTACAGCCACCGTCATAACAGAATCATCCGTAAAACCGCAGCCTCTTGTGAAAAGTTCAAAATTTTTTGTTCTATCTCCTCTGTCAAATTCAAACGGACTTCCTATGATATCTCCTAAAATTGCTCCGTACATATCTGCCTCCAGTCTCCGGAAAGCATCCGGTATTATCTCTTTCCTTGTTACAATATGAGTATATCCCGAAGGCGCTTTGAGGTGGTCGCTGAATAGGCGACACTTTTCTAATAAATATGGTGCCTATACTAATGTACAGACACCCTCTGACTCAATACCAATATTTACATTATTTCTTTATCTTTGCAGCAATGCTTCCAAGAGCTGCTGATAGTTGCTTTTCTTCCTCCTCATCTTTTCTCATTTTTTCCAATTGACGCAATATCATCATTATGAAACTTTTCATTACCGGGAAATATTCTATACATTCTTCTTCACTTAACTCATGAATACCCTTGCTTACAATTCCATAAAAAGCCTCATTATGAACTAGCGATTTAGGAAGATAATCTGATAACATCTTGATTTTTTCATTTACACGCGCTTCTCCAAAATCCTCTGCTTTAATTTTTCCGTCAGATATAGCTTTATGACTTGCTGTTACAATAATTCGCTCAAAAATCTGCCTTAAGTATACATAAGAACCTATTCCTATTCCAGAAGCATATAATCCAATTGCCCTTTTAAGTTCTTTTTCATCATCCTTCGTCATTACTTTCCTATATTCTTTCAATTCTGGGAATGACAAATCTGCAACAGAAGGATATTGACCTATCTTTTTCATTTTATTTCCGTATGTAAGAACAATATAATCCAAATGATGAGTATCATCCATTGTACAAACAAATTTGAATACCATAAGTCTAGTATCATCCTCTATCGACTTATTTGTCCAAGTCCATGGTTGATTCTCTCCTCCTCCGTTGGGTTGAGGCATATTATGTAAATACTGCCATGATGTAATTTCATCTTCTAACGGCTTCCCATATATTTCTTGTTCGTGATCATCATACCAATAATACGGAATACACTCTCCAGAAAACACTCTATTTTCTTTGCACTTAGGACAATACACATCTAGCTTAACATGTCCGCCTATCAAATCTGCCAATTCAAATATATTATCTTCTGTAATTTCTATTTCATCATATAGTCCTTCTTTTGTAAGAAATTTGCCAAATACATTGTCTGTGCTTTTTATTTCTCTTTGATGCGTACTATCAAATATATTACTATGCATATGTAATACTTTTTTCATCTCTGCCTCCAGTTCTAAATACCCAATATCTCATTCGTATATTGAAACAACGTCACATTCAGCTGCATGATATCATACTGCTTATCGATAATTGCTTTCTGCACAATCAGGTCAAACTTACTGCTCGGACTGAACGCCCAGTCAGCCCTTGCCATCAGGTCTTTTGACTGCTCCAGATCAAGATGAAGTGCAATACACAAAGCCATTACCGTCTTTTTCTTTGGATGATAATCCTCATCACACTGAATCTTTGAAAAGTGTTTCCTATCCAGGTTTGCATTTTTCCAGACATCCTTATTGTCAATCCCAACTGCTGCTATCAGGTCAAACAGCTTTTCGTGAAAAGATGCTCCCATATTTGCAAGCTGATCTTCCAATGACATGTCAGCTGACAGCATACAAGGTTCCGTCAACCTGACATCAGCATCCGATTCTTCATCAAATGTGTAACTTTCCTCAGCATCCTCACTACGGAGTATTTGCTCATATAGTTCTTCTTCCAGTATATGTCTGCTTCTGGCTCGTCCTCGACTTTTTATCGGATATTCCTTCTTATGACTTTCCCTGATATAATTGGCATCTATATATGAATCTATCTCGCCAAGTATCTGTCCGGATAACTGAAATGATTTCTTGTCAAACACCACAAGAATAATCTGCATTTCATTTTCTGTAAGGAACTCACTGAATACGGATACTGCTATCTGTAATGCCTTATCCTTTGGAAAACCATACACTCCGGTTGAAATCAATGGAAACGCAATACTCTCACATTTTAATTCAACAGCTTTTTGCAGAGACTTCCTATAACAATTCTCCAGGGTTTCAAATTCATGATGTGTTCCATCTTCCCATATTGGACCTACAGTATGTATGATATATTTTGCCTGCAGCTGATATGCTCCGGTAACAGCAACGTCTCCTCTTGCGATTTTGCCAATCTTTTGACGTTCTGCAAGGATCTGTTCCTTTCCGGCCGCCTCATAGATTGCCAGATCCGTGCCACTTGCACATATCGGATTTGGATTAGCAGTATTGACAATAACATCTGCCTTTACCTTTGTTATATCGTTTCGGACAATCTTAAATGGCATCGTGGCACCTCCTTCATATTAATCTTTTCTTAAATATTCTTTATTGATGATATATCAATATTTATGCTTTTAATGTATATATTTCTGATTGTCCATCAAATCGTATGTTTTTCATTTTACAAATATCTTCCACTATCTTCACATACCATTGTGGTGCTAACGGATGTACCATTACACCATCTATATACTCCTTTACATCTCCTGCATCTTCAATTCTTACATTATTATCCTCAATTTTTTCCCAATTTGCTCTTTGAGCAAATATTCGCTCTGTCAAATAATCTATTATCTCACTATCCTTTTTCCCTTTAATTTTTTCTTCAATTTTGAATTTAACTCCTAAACTTGACAAACCTTCGGCACTGTACCAACTATTATCTGCTACTAACAATCGATATTCTCCTTCATGTTTGAAAGCTAGTCTTTTATGAAAATATGGCTCATGAGCCAACAGACTATCTTTTGTTTGAGTAATTTGTTGTCTCAGTACGTCTCGTTTTTTCAAATCATAAGACACCTTTTGCAAATATACACTATATATCTCTGAATCCGGAAATATTTTATTAGTATGTTCCAACAGTTTGTCATCTGTTGTTCTTATTCGTATTGCCTTATTGTCATAAGAATAACATCTCCACATTGCATCTGTTTCAGGAAATTTTGACCAACATTGTGCATAAGAAAACCATTTGCTGTGCCACATCTTAAAATAATTATCTGAAATTGAATAATAATTTTTAGGGCACAAATTATAATACATCTCCGTCACGACTTCATGAATATCTTCTTTTGTTTCCATATGTGAAAATAAATATCCCTCATATTTATCATTCCAAGAAACTGGACGAACAAATCTATCCTTGTTATTTACAAGAAGATTAACAAAATCTTCAAATCCTATGTATCTATATAGCCTTTTACTCACAGATTTCCTCCTATATTATCTGATGGAAAATCGGTAATCTGAATCTTTCAGTATGATATTTTTTATCTGTCATCCAGAGGATTATCTTCTCCCATTTTTATATCAAAAATTGCTTCTTCAATCACCTGTACACACTCATCTGTATTCTGCAAAATATCCTTGCCCCAGAAGCGTATCACTGTCCACCCCATAAACAGCAGTTTTTTATTAACTTCATCATCCCGTTGTCGGTTCCTTGATATTTTGTTAATCCAAAACTCACTGTTATTACTTTTTTCCAGACGTGGCTTTAATATCTCCCAGTCCTTACCATGAAAAAATTCGCCATCACAGAATATTGCAATCTTATATTTTGTCAGAGCAATATCCGGTTTCCCGGGAAGTTCCCTGTAATTTTTTCTGTACCTGTAACCTTTATTCCATAATGCCTTACGGAGCCGGACTTCAATTTTGGTATCATTTGCCCTGATATGCTGCATATTCTTTTTTCTCTGCTCTTTTGTCAACACATCAGCCATATATAACTACCTGTCTTCTCAAATTCAATTCTGTTGTTACAAATCCAACAGCCTTATATCCATTTTTCTCTGTGTCAAATAATACTCATACATCATTGCTGCTGGAAGCTGTCTGATCTGGATATTCTCTAATTCGAGAGCTTCAAGCATTGGCATTCTTGCAGTACCTTTTTTTATTATCTCATCCTTTTCAGTCGGCATAAGAAAGCAGTTTTTTACCACTGCAATATGGTGTGCCTCAATAAATTTCTTATAAGCAAGCTGATAGAGATACTGTTTTGTTATATCTCCGACACCCGGATTACCCCTAAGATTCTTACCTTTTTCCAGTTGGAGAAGATAATACTTGGCATCAAAAATAACAAAATAATCAACATCCCCAACACTTGGCATACTGATCAGATCCGGGATCAATGTGTCTTTAGCTGTCTTCGTAGTATCTGTACCTTCCCAGATTGGCTTTTCAATAATATCAATCAATGAATCCTTTTTCTGACTCTGAAATTCCTCTGCCAGTGGAACATGCATTTTCAACTGTCCCAGTGATGTGTTCAGCTTATTATCAAACACTTCTGCACATATCTTTTCCCATACTGCATGATATGCTGTCGTACCATACATACAGATTCCATCATTATCCTCAAACATTCTGCGGTTCTGTGCAACATATGCATACAGCGTTTTAAGAAGAATCTGGCGGTGGGTGTTAAACTGCACATTTAGCTCCTTTGAAATTCTCTCCAGAATATATTCCCTGTCTCCAAAGTCATCCAGTACTTCTTCTGACAGTTCTATCGTTTCAATTCCAAAAAGATTTTCAAGTTGTGCCTTGTGAAGCTGATTTGAACATTCTGTCAGGATGCACTCATGCAGTCTTTTGAAATAATCCATATCATCATCAACTGTTTTTCCAGTATACAGTTCCATATAATATGGTCTGTTATCTTCAATCAATGCAAAACTCTCATCTATGGTTTTTCCCCACAGGATTTCGCCATCGCCATTGACTTCAATAATATCCTCACTGTTTGTATATATGCCATATTCAAAGTAATCGTTCAGAAGATAGAGAATTACGGCCAGTATATTAAAACTTCTGTTTTCTCCATCCCCATTAAACATGCTTACCATCTGTTCATCTGACCGGCTGTATCTTTCAAGAACTTTAACAACCTGTTTCATTTCTGAAAAATAGTCATCCCTCTGTTTCATCAGATACTTTGGATATACCTTAATAACCCTTGAACCACATGTAATAATTCCCACATACGTAAAGACATATAGACAGTCTCCGCTGACTGCTGTTTCATCTGATATCTCGATATCATCATCAACCAGATCTGACATTTCCAACTGGTCTTCATTATTCTTTACGCTCTTTAATACACCAAAGGCTTTCAGGTTTTTTATAAAACGCTCAACCGCAGATTCATCCATGGAAAAAATGCTTTTCAGATTATTCTTTGTATACCGCTGCTGTTCCCTGACATATCTTGAAACAATCTCCATTATGCATCATTCCTTTGCTTGTCATAGTATAATTCCTTAAAGGTATCTCCGAAAATTCCCATTCCTTTTTTATCAAATGCATCACAAACAGATGAATACTTGCTACTGTCGCATCCATCAAAGAAATTATGTTTTCTCTGCTTTACAGCATCCTCATACAGATACATGATGACTTTGCTCTTGAATGCCTTGATGAATTTTTCTGAATCTTCTATCATTCCATCATCACCGGACTTAATGATTTTCTTTGAAAGAAAGAATGGTCCCATCAGCTTATCTTCATTGATTCTGAAATCATCCGAAGACAATTTTGCATTAATAGCTTTTCTAAGTGTATTCCAGTTAATAACATCCTCGCTTCCTGCCAATTTTATATTTCCAATAGAAGCAATCTCATCCTCATTTTCATTGATTCCAAGATATTCAAAATTCCATCTTCTCTTAAATGCCGTATCCATAGGAAATACACCTTGATCAGCACTGTTCATGGTCGCCCAGATAAACATATTGTTAGGTATCCTGATTTTTTTGTAATTATCAGCATCTCCACCGAGTTGTGAAGCAAGATATCTTCTAATATCCTCAGATGCCTGTATTTCATACTCACTCACACCGTCATCATCACGATCCAACAACTGGAATACATCACCAAATACTGCAGCCACCTTTGCTCTGTTAATTTCTTCAATCAAAAGTAAATGTGGCTGTGGTGCTTCCGTTCTTCCGCTTTTTAACGCATCCACATATACCCGCATGAATGGTCCTGGTACAAAATCATATCTTATGCTTCTTCCATCCGCATCCATCACTGGTTTATATGTTCCAACAAACTGCGAATATGAATAATCCGGATGAAATGTAACTCTCTCATATGTACCAACCGTATCTGCCATCAGCTTGTCACAGTCATCTTTCAGCCCAAAACTTTTTCCTGTGCCAGGTGCCCCGAATACAATACGGTTTCTCTCATAATCTACATCTATGTTTGTATTATAAATCAGATTCATATAGTCCTCCTCAGAATCAATCAGATATTGAATGTATTTGTTAACAGCACTTCTCTGTGAACCATTTTTTTCAGGCTCTTTTTTTAGTTCATCCATAGCCTGATTTACCTGTCCGATATCTGTCGTATAGAATACGCTGTGTTCTGCTACCATAGGCAGCGGAGTCTTTTCGATATTGTTTACATATGAATCTATTGATTGTTGACTGTATGGATTCCCTGCATCTGAATCACCTTCCGGCTTTACCTGCAATCCCATCCAGTATCTGAAAAGTCTTTTATTTCTTTCTTCCGGATCTTCACTTTCCAGATTAACTTCAAGTTCCATATCATCAGGATAGTAGTATTTTTTGTAAAGATACATCAGATTATTTTCATCTGTAAGCTGATAACATGATGTCAGTTTTCCTTCCGATTTTTCAGGAAGAACATCTGCTAGTGTAAAATTTTCGTGCCATCTCCCCGGTTTCATATGCGACATATCACTACTTGAATCGTAGAAATAGTTTCCTATCCCATCTACAAATGCGATAAGTCTTTCTCCAGACATTGCAACGAATACCGTATCCTCATTTGTTTTATAGAATCTGACAAGTTCACCAGCTTTTCTTGATGCAGTCCTTGCATCATTTCCGTAATAAATCTCTTGCAGTTTATCAGCAATGGCTTTTTTGTCAATTCCATCACCATATAAATAGCTATCAAGGCTTCCTATATCCTTCCAACCAATACCGACAACGGACCGCTTTTTCCATTCATCCGTATAATTCATCTTTCCGTCAGTGGTGCCTATCCTGACAAAGGTTTTCGGCATACCAAACTTATCAACGATAACATGATGCATGGCATCATAAGACATATTTGCATATCTTCTCACCATTGCAATCTGTCCGCTTCTTGCATAACTTTTCTCACTAGGTTTAATCAGAAGTGCATACAGAATATGGTACTTCCAGACATCGTTGTGATAACAACTAAGAATATCACCAGTGGTGATTGCATAATATTTATGGAACCATGCCATGTTATAAAACTGATCCCCAATCAGCTTTTTCAGGTCATCATCCATCTTCTCACATTCTTCAATCGTCTGCGGATTAGCTTCTGATATAAACCTTGAACCATTCACCAGAGCATCACGAATCGATTTTCCCAACTGTAATGCTTCTTCATCAGACAGTTCCTTTGAATTATTGGCACTTCCAGATGTCCAGACACCAGTATCTTTTTTCTTAAATAATCCAAACTTATAGGCAGATCCACCTGAAATACTTCCAAAAAATTCGCGACACTGCGAATTTCTCTCAATCCAATAACATAATGATTCTGAATTATCTCCATCAGAATAAAAAATGTACTGCAATACTTCTTCATCTGATAAAGCAGCAAGTTTGTCAGGTGAGTATCTCTCCATGAAGTCAGCCCTGCATTGTTCAACAGCATCATCATTTGATGGTAGTTCAAGCCCTGATTCTTCTATATGTTTTGTTAGAATATTTGCTGCACGTTGATATTCATTTTCTTTTTGCAAATCATCATCTATATTCTGTTTACCTAAATAAGGACGATTATCATAATACTCCAAATATTCTTTCAATCCAGATTTCTTAATTGTAGCAATGTAAATTCCTAACTTATTCTGAATTCTTTCAAATTCCTTATTTGGTCTATAATCATTAGGAATAATAATCTGATTTCCTGGTCCGTTTCTGTTCCCGTCCTTCGTGCCTGATATTTTTTCAACTTCTTTTTCATCACATTCAAGACTGAATATATAATCTTCAAATTTATCTACCTGGTCATTTACCCCCAGGCAAAAATATTTCAGTCCTTCTTTCTGTGCATACTTCCACGCAACTCCGCGTTCATAAGCACCGCTATCTCTTGTATCAAAATAATTTTTTGTATTATCTTGCTTATGCACAAGCGGATATACAAATATTACAATCCTTTCACCAGACGATAGTTCAAGTATGAAACCTCTTTTTTTTGTATCATCAATGTATTTCTTATCGTTCTCATTTATCGATAAATAACCATTTAATGTTTCTATTGCTTGTTGAGTAGTATACGCCATCTCATTACCTCCTCAATTATCAGCCGACATAATCCTTCCAAATATCATGAACTGCATTTGCACAACTTTTTGCAAACAAGGGTGGCACCGCATTTCCAATCATCTTATACAAATCCATGTTACTTCCATAAAACACATAATCGTCAGGAAATGTTTGTAGCCTGGCCGCTTCTCTTACTGTTATTGTCCTTTGCTGTGTAGAATCAGGATGAATATGTCGCAATCCATCCTTATATAAATGAGCTGGTATCAAATTACTTGGTTCATCCCATTTAATTACATGATACTTATGTACATTTGATTCTTTTCCGGTCATTTTTGTATATAATTTTTTCAGAGCGTCTATAGATGTGTATCGATTTCTTCCAGATTCTATATCCTCTGTCAATAATTTGAAAATTCCCAAGTCTCTGTCACTTTGCCATCTTGCAATATGATTTTCCACACTTGGCTCTGATAATGAATGTCTGGTTCTTACACCATTTACTTTTGATGTTTCTTTTTCAGGATATAGTTTTGGTAAATCCCCTATTGCTTCATAAACAGTCTTCTTTCTTTTTACTTTATATTTCGGTAAATACTCTTTATAAAATAAGTCTACAATTTGCTCTGCTTTATCACCAAAATACTCTTTACGCACACCAAATATAATTATTCTCTTTCTGTTTTGTGGTACTCCATATTCAGTAAAATCGATTATTGCCTTACTTAAATCTGGTATGAGGCAATAACCTGCAGTGTCAAAACTTTCTCGTATAATTTCAATTATCGGACTTCCTGTAGGTTTTGCACTTAGTATCCCAGGAACATTTTCAAATATAAACATTTTGGGCTTATATCTGTTGAGTACTTTAATATAACTTTCAAACAAGAAGTTTCGGTAATCGTCTTTCATTCCATTTTCATCACGAACTCTTCCTGCTATTGAATAAGCCTGACATGGTGGACCACCTATAATAACATCTATACCATCTGCCTCATGAATCAATTGATCTAACCCCACTGATGAATCGTAAGTTGGATCATTATTCCATCCCTGAAAAAGTTCATCCGTCCTTTGAATATCAAATCGCATTACTCGACGATCAGCATCCTTATAGTTCCATTTATCTCTGAGTCTAATCGCAAGATTTTTACAAGGAGCCTTTTCCCATTCAACTGCTGCAATCGTATCAAAATAGCCTGATTGTTCAAATCCATCCATTAACCCACCACAGCCAGCAAATAAATCTATAGATTTAATTCTTTTCATTTTGTATCTCCTGTTATAATTTTTAATATTGCTTCTCCCAGAGCCTGACCTAAAAGTGGAGGTACTGCATTTCCTACTTGTCTTGATTGCTGAGTTTTTGTTCCAGTAAAAACAAAGTCATCCGGAAATGATTGCATTCTTGCACTTTCCCTTACTGTAGGGACTCTATTATATTCATAATGAAATAAATTTCTGTGTCCTGTATCTACAGTTCTTGCAGGAGCATTTCCATTTAATCTGGTCCAAGCCATATGAAATTTTCTGCTTTCTCCCCACCCTGCCGGTAGATCTTTATAATTTCCACCTTCTGGTACAAGTGCTATAGTATCCTTTACCATCTGTGTATGATTAGTTCCTAAATGATTATGTAACACATCACAGTTTCCTCTCATCAATTTTTGATATTCAGTTTTTGGATCACATATATACTCTGCTTCATCACTTCCGAGATTATCTACAAGTGGTGGCAAATCACTTACTGCATCTCTGCAAGTTCTATAATCTTCAGGTGTAAATTTTATCTCTGGAAATTCTGGTTTACCAATATCTTCTCTGATTCCCATAAAAATAAGTCTCTTCCGTATTTGTGGCACACCATAATCTGCAGCACACAAAATTTTACATTCTATATTGTAACCCATTTTTCTAAATCTCTTTAGAATTTCATCTTTAATTTGTCCTTCATACAATGTAGCCATTCCTGGTACATTTTCAATTATGAATGCTTTCGGCTTATATTGTTTTACCATTTCAATCACTGCAAGATACAGTTTATTTCTTTTATCATCAAAATTTCTTGGACCTGTCAATGAGAATCCCTGGCATGGAGGGCCTGCTATTATTACATCAATAGATCTGTCTCCTGCTATTTTTTTAATTTCGTCAAATGTTTCTTGTTTAGATAAATCCGCATTCAATGGTACTGCACCATTATGATTCAGTCCAAATGTATTTAACGCTGCTTGATCATTGTCTACTCCTACAAGAATATTAAATCCTGCATCCATAAATCCCTTTGATAATCCACCGCAACCAGCAAATAAATCTATTGCATTCATTATAAATTACACCTCTCTAGTCTTCTTTAATAAATTCGCATATGTCAGATATATCACAATCTAACTTATTACATATTTTCATAAGCACATCCATACTTACCTGTTGATTTTTACTAAGTTTGGCTAAAGTATTTGTTCCTATTCCTGTTAATGCACGCAAATCACCTTTATTTGGCATTCCTTTGTCTATCATCAACTTCCATAGTTTATTGTAGCTTACTTCCATTTTGCACCTCCATATAAGTGGCAACTATTACATATAGCATTATAGATTATGCAAGATATTTTATCAACAAAGAAATAAAATATTTCAAAAGTTATAGTTTTT
>OHFP01000111.1_pt1 | contig 49889 bp, 47 predicted proteins | sample 1567591 | NCBI WGS metagenome assembly OHFP01 (sample SAMEA3879547, study PRJEB24766) | human gut metagenome | biome: human-associated habitat; feature: feces | place: USA | collected 1985/1987 | reverse complement strand
TGGTCCGCACCGTCGCCGCCCGGCTGACCGTGCCGTTGATTGTCACATTGCATTTAATCATATGGTTATCCTTTATTGGTGATGTATTCGATATTTTGTCTATTATCTCATTTGCAGGTTCTCGCCTTGTCCGTTATGTTGTTCCATTCCCTGCTCATAGTTCCGAGCCACTTGCCCGGAAAGGGCGATGCCGCCCACAATTGCCGCCACTTGGCTGCGTTTCTGTTCTGCCGTGGTACCCGTATCGGAAAGGACAAGGGAAAGGCGGTTCATCTCCGATGCGGTCAGTTCATGCGAGAAACTGCCGTCGCCACTGTCGATATGCAAGATGGGGCGGCCGTTGTCCTGCACCTCCAACACGCACTCCTTGCAGGCGGGCAGCAATGCCGAGAGGTCGATGCGTTTGCTCAAGGCCGCTTCGGTAGCCATCCTCATCTGTTTCTCCTTATTGTCAATCTGCATGGCGAGAGCCATAAGCGAGGTGAACATAGTAATGGCCATTTCCACAATGGGGTCAGCACCGTAACCGAGGTGCTCGTTGCTGTCCTCCGATGAAAGTATTTTCTTCATCCACTCATCCGGCGACAGGTCTGCGTCGATAGCCGTGCCGTCTGTGGCTTTGTATTTTGCCAATAAATCCTTGCCATCGTGCAGCAGTTGCAGGTTAATCTTCCCCTTTTGGGCAATCTCAGCCAAGTATGCCGCAGGGTCGATGTCACGCCTTGTACCGTCGGTGGAGAGTTGCGCCACACCGAATTGGAGGTTGTCACTTGACACGCCCACTTGCTGCCCGGCGTTTACCGTATCGCCCACTTTGGCATGGGTGTTCGTCAGGCCTTGGTAGCTGACCTGATAAGTGGTTCCATCTGCCCGTGCATACTCCACGGTCAATGATTTGCCGGCATCCACTGCCACGACCTTGCCATTGTCTTCCGTGGCCAATATGGCTTCATTGTCCGTTGGAAGAGTGATGCTGCGCTGTTCGCCAAACGGCACAGTCACCAACAGAAACTCTGCCCGTTCCAACGGAAAGGCATAATCCTTGTTCTCTCCGGCAAGGTGGCTGTCCCTATCCTCACCCGGTGTCCGGCCTTGCGCTTTCATCTCTTCCATCACCATGCGGTCGTACTTGTCAAGCCCGTTCCGCTCAATGATACCGATGAGCGAGGCAGCGTAGTTGCCTCCCGTGGCATATCCCGCCTGTTCCAGTCCTTTCGCCCAGCCTTGGTAGTCATCAGCTTGCAGGTCGAAACAACCGGCGTACCGCTGGTTCTCCGAAAGGAAGCGTGAATGGTGTTCGTAGGAATCGGCCACGCTGTCATAGCTGCAAAACTTCTCATTGGGTTTGTCATCTGTGTACAAGCAATACTTGCCGCCACCGTCCAACCAGCCTTGCGTGGCCTTGATGCCGAAATGGTTGTTCTCTTTCTTTGCCAAGGTGCTTTCGCCGTTGCTGCTTTCCAAAATGCCCTGTGCCAGTGTCACGGAGGCCGGAATCCCATACCGACGCATCTGCTCCATCGCATATGCTGCGTATCGCTCCGCGTATGTTTCGTTCTTGCTTTTGCCCATATCCAAATCTTATGATTATCAATACCTGTTATTATCGTCCACGACCCATACGTACCTCATTCTCCTTGCTTATTGTCTGCTCGGGGTTCTCCAACTGGTCACAGATGGCTACCCGTTGTCCAGATCGGATAAGTTTGGGAAGATGGGTGTCCAAATCCCCGAAGGGGAAGGAAACGATGTCTGCTTTATCTCCATGTACTACATCAAGTCCTAATATCCGTGAGGTGGTCTGTGCGTCTTCCTTGTAGGCCACATAGTTGTCGCCGGTCCGGAACAGCAGCACGGCATCGGGGTGCTTGCCTTTAAGTTGGTCGTACTGTTCCTGCATGGCCGGGGTAAATGGTTGTCCCTTGGCATTGGCATCAAATGCTATGCGGGTTTGTTCTCCTTGATGGGATTCTTGTGATTGGGCCTGCGCGTTTGCCTGTTGCAACACATCGGCAAAGAGCTTGGCTGCCAGACAGGTCTTATATTCGGCCATATCCTCCGCCGCCCACATTCGTTGCCACTGCTGGGGTGTCACCAGCCTCGGCTGCACTTTCTCTATGCCGTCGATGACCGGGGCGCAGAGAATGCGCTCGTCCTTGGTGCGGAAGATATTCACCCGCTTGATTTTGGACAGGTCGGCATTCTCGGCGGGACCAGCAAACAAGTCCACTTTCAGTTCCGGCCTGTTCTGTGCCAGGGCGTAGTATTTGTTAGCCAAGTCGTGGCGGACTTCGGCAGATGCTTCTTGTTGACCTTGTTTGATGGTGGTGAAGAAACGGTTGACATCCTCTTTGTCGGGATAGACGCTGAATGATGTTTCTCCCTGCGGTTTGAGGTACAACGCCCAGCGTCCGTCATCGTCACGCAACATCTGTATGCGGTCGAACTGCACGGAGGTTGCGTTTTCTACCGCTTCCGACACGTCGATGTACGAGAGTGTCCGCAGTTCCTTGCCCTCCAATTTGGCCGTGGTCACCTCCTTGCCCTCAAAATAACTGTCATCGGGACGGAAGCCCAGCAAGCCATCCTTGTTGAAGAAGCGGACGAATGTAGCCCCTTGCGCCCGCAAGGCGCTATCAATGCGTGTTTTGGAGAAGCCGGGCAGGTTGTTCGTCACCGCCTTTGCCCCGCGCTCAGACCGCTCTTGGACGTTCATCACCTCGTCCGGTGTCAAGCAGTATGGGCGTTTGTCGCCATCGGGAAAGGCCACATGACCGCCCTCCAACGCTCCGGCCGGCAGCACGACATCCACGATGCCCGTCTGCTTGTCGCGCACGATGACCATCTCCTTGGTAGAGCGGTCGGGTATCCCCTTCAAGCTGTCCGACACCGTATAGCTGCCCTTGGTATTCCATTCGGCGGGCATATATTCCTTGCAGGACTCCGCCATCTGTGTGCCGTAATGGACGGCTTCGGTAAAGGCGATTTCCATCACTTCAGGGTCTTCATCATGCACCTTTAACAACGCTTCCTCCACTTTCTTGTCATAGAAGCCCAGATTGAACTTTTCCAGGAACGCCTGTTTCTCGGCGGGAGAGGCGAAATTCCGGCTGTCCACACCCATGCCTCCCTTGCGGATGATGTCGATCAGAATGGCGCTCTCCCTTGAATCCACTTGCGGCTTCTGTTTCTCGCGCAATTCGGTGGTGCGCTTGTGGTCAAGCAAGGTCGCGTATTCTATTTTCTCGCCACGCTCTGCCTTGCGCATCACCTCCACGGCATTGTTCACGTCCGTTTCGATGGCTTCCAACAGGGTGGGGTTCTCTTGCAGTTCCTGTGTCCAGTATTCCACCAAAGGCAGGCTCTCCGCTGACATTTTGGCCGGCAGGCCGAAGTCCATCATCTTCACTCCGGCAGCGAGTTCGGCCACCAGCCGTTCATATTTCACGGCATCTTCCGATGGTGCTTTCCCACCCTGCATCACCATGCCTTCACGGGCAAGGCGTTGCCGGTGGCCGGTGGCGCTTGCCACTTGGCGCACCAATTCCTGCACATAGTCGGGGTAAGAGGAAAAATGTTTTTGGTCTGGCATATAGACGGCATCCTTGGCGGTGTCGTAACGGGGTGTGCCGGTACCGTCCTTGCGTATGGGCACGAGGTTTTCCTTGATTTGCGCCACGAAATGGTTGACGGCATTCCGCAACTGCCGTTCTTCCGCTTTAAGATTGCCCCGGTCGTTGATGCCGCCGTGGCTCTCCAATAGGGCACGGTAGGTTTCGGGAATGGAATCGGGCAGCGTGGTCTGGTCCACGTTGAACAGGATGCGTATCTCCCGGTTGCGCACCCCTTTGTATTGTTTCCGCTCTTCCTTGTCCAACTGGAGGTAGTCTTCCCTCGACATCGTGTCGCTCGGGTCGTTGCGGTTGACGTACTTCTCCCATTTGTACCAATGGAACGGCACTCCTTTCTCGCCTTGCAGCACCGCCTCGCCGTGTTTCTTAGCTTCGTTGAACGAGAAATAGCGGGCGGTTTTGTAACCGCCACGGTCGGCGTGCATACCGAGTATGAGGGCGTTGAACGGGCTGACTTCCGGACCTTTCGGGTAAAACCTTGGAGCCATCCTGCCCGAAGCGTTCAACCAATAGCCGCCGCTGATTGCCGCGCCATTCAATGCGCCAGACAGCAGTTCCTTCTCCCGTTCCACGGCAGCTTTTTCTTGTGGGCTTTTGTCCTTGCTCATATATCTTCAGTTTAGTTTTACTTGATACCAAATGTCCTTTCCCTGCCTTCTTCCAAGGTCTGTTCCGATGCGCGGTAGTTTTCTTGGGTCATTTGCCTTGTTTCCTCATGCTTGGCCAGCACAGCATTGGCGAGGGTATTTATCGGCAATGCTCCTTCCCGGCAGGCTTCGGCGGCATGGTATGGCAACAGGATGCTGCACGGCACACCGTCGATGTCCATAAAGAGGTTGTCCCCTTGCAGTACGGGATGGGCGAGCCTTGCATTCAACGGTTCATCGGGATAGGGTTTATACAGCTGTTTGGCCGATGTTTCTTCTTGCCGGTCAAGAGCCTCCTGTCCGGCCTTGTTAAGCAGGTTCAAGCCGCCCATGCCTATCAGCACCATTTTCAACAAGGGGTTGCGGATGAACATGCCTAGCAAGATGGAGGCAATGGGCAGCAGGCTGTCCTTTACCCCGAATGATTTGGTATGACCGGTGAACAAGCCTATCAGCACATTGGGAAGCATGGAAACAACATAGCCCAGGTTCCTGCCCACACCGCCGATACCGTCTAATCCGAATGTCCTGAGCAGTCCATCCCAACCGTTTTCATTAGAGGGCTGTTGATCTGGTTGTCTAGTTTGTCGGGGTGATTGTGGCATTTGTGGCTCGTCCGATGTCGGTCCTTGACTGTCTGATGTCGGTGCTTGCCCGTCCGTAGGAAGGGGGTTCAAGCTGTTTATACCCTTTGGTTCTTCTTGCAAGGCTTGTTGCTCAGCCAAGTATTCTTCCTCATGTCCGGGTGCCACAACCAAGGGCATATTCTTGTAGCGTTCATCGTTGCGTTTGTCTTCAAATATCTCGGGAAACATTGACTGGAGGCTGGGAAAATCCGGTAGGGTATTCTGCTCCATCCAATCCGCCCATACCGGTCTTTCGGTAAGGATGCCCATCGGCTTGGCCAATTGGCTGTTGACCGACAGCACATAGTCGTTCTCGTAGGATAGGATTTTGTTTCCTTGCTTGCGGAAGCCAGTGAACACGTTATCCTCCGCACCGAACACGGCACGGCTGATGCAATCTTCTACGGTGGGCGGTTTCTTTCCGGCATTCTCCTTGCCCTCGATGTACCACTCCACACCGTAGGAAGCGGCTTCCAAGCCCACCGTTCCTGCCAGTGCCGCCCAAGATGCGATGCCGCCGGTAGCCACGGCATCGGCAGCCAATGACACGCCGCGTCCGGCCCACTTTTCCCCGGTGGAAGGGTTATAGGCGGCCTCGCCCCTTGCGGCTATCTCCTGTTGTAAGGGGGAGCGCATCAACGAATCGGCAAACCCGAACAAGCTTCCCTCCATGCCCTTGCGCAGCACATATTCCACCGATGACTTGGGCATCTGCTCTTTGACCATACGGTCAACCATCATCTGCTCCACCCGGTAGTCCACGTAGGCGTATGCAAGGTCGCCACCTAACCGGGCAGACAGCTTGTCGTACTGCTCCCTGCCAATCTCGGCGACCACGGCCTCCCGCCATTCATGTGCCAACAGTGCCAGGTCGGATGTGAAATCCTTGTTCCCGGCGATGCGCTCACGGCACATCTCCACATAGTCCTCTGCTGTCTTGCTGTTCCATTCACCCGTCAGGCGCAGATACTGCAGGGTGTTGTCAGGCATACCCGTGGCACCGACGGCAAAGCTGCCAAGCAACCCCGCCGGGCTGAGTGCGTATTCGCCAATTTCTTCCGCCTGTTTCTTGCCGAGGAAGTCCTTCACGCTACGCATGACAGGGACGAAATGGGTGTCAAAGTAGCTTTGCAGGCAGTATTCCACTTCGGCAAACCGTTCGCTATGTTGTATTTCCTTGCTCATGATGTTACATGATGTTAAGTTGCTTCATCAGTTGTTCCTTGGTCTGTTCTATCGCATGGCGACAGGCTTCCATCTGTTTGGGATAGTATTTCTCCAGCAGGGTGTCCTTGGCTATCTCATCGTGGATAAAGCCCACCGCCGTTTGCCGGTTGATCTCCACCGAGGCTTCCCCATCCTCCTTGTTGTTGAACCAGGCTTTCGTCCACCAACGCAAACCTGCCCGGTCGGGATAGACGGTGACAAGCCTGGGTATGTCGAAACTGCGCACGTCTATCTCCAGTCCTTCCAACGGGTCGGTGACGCCGATGGCGGCTACCGCTTCGTCAAGTCTTTTTTTTTACCGCTTTCGTCCAACGTGGAGAGGAACACCCCGTGACGGAACGCCAAGTAGTCCAGGAAGTCGCCTATCAGCAGGTTTTGTACCTTGGCGGCGATGGGTATGGAGCGGCTGCCGATGCCGAGCGGGTTGGCCAACGAGGGTATCACCTCATAGAAATAGTTGCGGATAGCCGAAAGCGAGAAAATATTGCGTAGCGACTGGACGGTGTGGCCGGATACCTTGTATTGTCCGCCCGCGATGTCCGTAAGGTAGTCAGGATAGAAGCGGAGCATCAGTTGCTCGATTTCCTCCCGGTCATCGTCATAGTCAGTGGGTATCTCCATTTCGAGGGTGTCGAAGTCGGGCATACCGGTATGTCCTTGTTGCTGCATCATCTTCAAATTGCCATAAATCATGGTGAGAAAGTCGATGGGGTTGATTTCTTCTCCGTCATACCGCACCTCCATGTGGAGCAGGTCGCCGCTGATGGCCAACACGCTCCCTGCCTTTACCTTTGCCCCGAACGGAGCCATTGCCCTTGCCAGGTGGGCATAAGTCACTTCATACTTGCCGTACCGGGTCACTTGGAACAGCCCCTGCCTGGGGGTGCTCCCGATTCCCGTCACCACGCCGTCGGCCACTGCGGCCAGTATGTACCGATGCGTACCGAAATCCACGCCGTGGTGGAAAAACGTCTCGCCGCTCTTAGGATGGGCCTGTTCCCCATAGCCCAAGAGCATCTTCACTTCGCCGTCCCGTTCCTCAAACGGCATACAGTAGCCGCTTGCGGAAACAAGGTTCATTTCTTGTGTATAGTCCATATTCTCGTTATTGTCAATTTTCTTTCCGTTTTATCTTCGCATTCCTCCTTGGCGTTCCTGGCCCTCCTGCGGCGTTTGCCCTATGGGATGCGTCTGCTCAATCCGTGAGTGGTTACCGATAAGCATCATGCCCAGCAGCAGGCCGCCTATCTTGCCTAACCAGCCAAAACGGCCAAACACCAACAAGGCGGAAGCTACCAAGCCGAGCATTCCCAAGCCCGACACGTTTCCTTTTCCCAAGTTGGAGAAGAAATTGCCGAACATATCCAAACCGTTCCCACCAGTTAGGTTGCCTAAGAATGTTCCGATACCTCCCCATGTCTGGTTCATGGTGGAAACGCCATCCTTTACGCCTTGCAGGGCTTCACCTGCCTTGTCAACAGCTTGTTCTACACGGTCGGCGGCTTGCCCGGCCATTTCCACTCCTTTGTCCACGTTCTCTTCACCGACCAGCACGTCGGCCACGGTGCGCACTACCGGCTTGTCGTTCACAATGTTCTCCCACGCAAGGTAACCCATGCCGCCTCCGACGACAGCGGTCTTGGTGGCGTGCCCGAATCCTGCAAGGGTACGCTGGGGATGCACCACCGCCCCGCCCATCGAGCGTGTGACGGAGTTGTTGACCAGTTTCTTGCCGAAACCCAATATTCTTGACCATCCTCCCATATCCAGTGATTGTTTTTTTGATGTTTCTATATCCGTTTATAAATCTCCGTTTCTTTTCCACCGCCTCATAGCGGCACGGGCGATTTCTGCCTTGTCCGCTTTCTGCGGCCTTGCCCCTTCATCAATGGTCGCCCACACATCGGCCAACGAGGTGTATTTCACCGCCAAAGTCAGGTGGCGAAGTTTTTTGTTCATCGCTTTCAGCTTCGGCCGGATGCCGAACAACAATTCTATCCGTTGTTTCTCGGTCATCTTGGTATCGCTCAGGCATACTTGCCGGATGTCGTTCACGATTTCCACGCTGCCCAATATCAGTTCTTGATAGATGCGGTTGCGGTTCGGGGTGAGTGCCACGGCAATGGCATTCCCTGCATGGCTGCGCAGCTGGTCGTTCAGGCTTCCCATGTTCTCGGCCAGTTTGCCTACCTCGTGGTAGAAGCCGTATATCTGTGCCGCATAGCTGATGATGTCGCGGAAAGAATCGAGGTAGTCGTTGAACTTCCGTTGGATGTCCGTCGTGCCTTCCACTTCCTCCCGTGTCCAGATATGCCCGGTGGTCTGCATCAGCATCGCCCGTTCCTGTGCCTTCAACTGGTCTTCCGCCTTTTCGGTATAGAGGTACACCATCCCGGCCAGGGTTGGGTCGATTTGCGCCTTTAATTGCAACGAGCAGACAAGCAGCAAGCCTATTATCACGATATGTTTCTTTATCCCTCCCATGCTTCATTCATCATTATTTTTTCTTCATTGAATGATTTTTGCCGCCCTCCTCCATCTGTCTAAGGCAGCATGGGCCACTTCCCCGTTGCTACGGTCTATCATCCCGGCCGTGACGCTGTTCCACACATCAGTCATGGTGTAGTAGCGGATGCTCAGATGCAGCAGGTACAGTTTCTTGCTGAAAGCATCCAGCCTGTCGGACAAAGCCCAAAGGGTTTCGCTCCGTTCTGCACCTGTCAGCATGTTCTGCGGCCCTCCGGTAGCTACGGCATTTCTGAGTAGCGTATAAACCGAAACAAGTTCAGTGGCCGTTTCAATGTAGAGGTTGTTCATGCTCATCGTGGCGACAATGCCTTGCGGATTGTGGGTGATGGTCTTGCGCAGTTTGCCAAGAGTGATGAAAATGCGTACCCCGTCCTCATACAGGGTGGTGGCTGCTTTCAGCGAGGAGGCATAACCTTCCACCGTTTGCAGGTAGTCGCTGTATTTGCGTTCCCATTCATGAATGCGGTTGAACTCGGCGGCGATGGTGTTCTGCAAGACCGCCGTTTTAGTCTGGCCTTCAATCTGGTCTTGTATCTGGCTATTGATAGCCTCGTTGCCTTCTGCCAAGGCCAACCATTCCAAAGGGTTGGTCTGTACGAATTGAGCTTGTACCCGGATGCCGGCGCACAAGGCAAATACGATGGCCCATATCTTAACGGTTCGTGATTTCATAGATTCCCTTTCTTCGTTTGTTCAATTCTACCCGTCCACGGATGACAGTCACCAAATCGTCATTTATCCCCATGCCGATGATGTCAAGCTGTGGCGTGGTGCGGTCGCCTGAATGGACGCTCACGGTTTTCAGCCCGCAAAGTTGTTGCAGCAGGTTGCTCCGCTCGGCGAAATCCACTACCCGGTATAGTTCCACGTAATCGCTGCTCCGGGTAATCACCCCATGTTCATATATCAGTTGTTCGTCCGTAATGCGGTAAATCATGCGTTTGAGGTAGATAAAACGGTAAGCCAAGACCAACGACATGGCCACTGACAACCAAAGCAACAATCCCTTGAACGGCATTCCGTCCATCCCGGCGCAGGCATAGCCGCACAGGTCGAGCGTCAACAACGGCCAGTTGTCGATAAAGAACTGTGCCGTCCGTGGTCGTAATTGCAGGGTGCCGGGCTGCATGAATGGGGATTGTGAATTAATCTGTGTCATCGCCTGAATCTGGTTTGTTTTTCTTCTGTATTATCTTGTTCCATGCTCTCGTCCATCCGTTTGTCCAAGAGTTGGTCGTTCCAGTCCTTGTAACCCTCGCTGGGAGGACGGTAATCGATATGCTGTTTATCCAAGCCGAGTTCCTTACAGATGGTGTCAAAGTCAAAGGTGGCCACATTCATTTCGTGCCGCCCGTATTTCCCTGTCAAGTCGGTGACAACCAAGGTGTCTTTTTGGGTCGTATGCGAGTTGAATACCCTCCCGTTCATCTGCAAGGCGAAGTTCACGGCATAAAGCTGTCCCGCGCGGTCGCGGTCGAAACAGAGGTGGTGGTTGGCATCGGGTATCTGCTCCAGCATCCCGGCAAACTGCCGCACGCTCGGGGTACCGCCCGTGGAAACAAACACGGCATTTCCCAAGTCGGCGTATGCCACATTTCCCTTCTTTTCAATTTGGTAGAACGCCATCGCATCGAAGGCGCTCTCAAACCAATACACATCCTTTGCTCCCGACAGCGGTGTGGTATAGCCCACATCGCTACGGTGCTGCTCAAGCCTGCCTATCCACATGCCTTCGGTGGCGTTACTCCCTGCCGCCATGCCCTTGTAAGCGGTCTTCCCCTCGGCATTGGGGCGGCTGCGTTCTTCCAAACCGACAATCTGTTGGCCCGGCCACGCGGGAAGCGACAATGGGAAAGCAAGGTTGGTAAATGCCTTGCCGTCCGTCCGATGTCTGGAAGCAAGGAAGAAATGGCCGCAAAAGGCACGTTGGGTGTCGAGGTTTATGCCCCGGTTCTTGAAATAGGGATAGAACTTCTTCTGGCTCTCCCAATCGTCCATGCGGAAGGCTTGCAGGTCGTATTCGTTGATGTCAAACGGTTTGCCCTCCTTGCCGGGGTTGAATATCCTTGTTTCACGGATTTCCTGCGGTTCGTTCAACAGGCGGCGGCATACGAGGTTGACCAACCGGTCGGCGGACATCCCCGGAGTGTATTCGGCAAAGAAGTGGGGATGTTCCTTGATGAAGGAGATGACGTTGTAGTTCTTGCGTTCGGGTGGTTGGAAGCAGCAGAAGCCGTTGCCGGTGACGATGAACTTGTCGCCGCGCACCCTGCGCCCGTCGCTGTCAATGCGGACATACGACGGATAACGCAGTCCGTCACGACGGTTCAGCCGATAGCCTGCGTCCACCAGCAACTCCTGTATGCTCAGCCGCCTCTTGTAATCCTCGTAAGTCAGTTCTGCCATGACCAATTCTCAATTCCCCATTCTTAATTCTTCATTCTTCGTTGAATCACATTCCATGCCGCATCTCATGCTGCATTCGTTCCGTGTTCACGGCCGCCTCGTAGTTGCGTGCCGCCACATCCATCGGTGTGTCCACACCGGGCTTGAAATAGCAGCGTGGGGGTGGAGGGCCGTGCCTTTCTAAGTAGATGTCGGGGCGTGGACCACGGCCCAGTTCGCCCATAACGGCCACGCCCGCCAACAAAGCCGCCCCGATTTTCGTTCCCAACGGCACGTTGTCCCTCGACTTCATGTCCACTTCCCCGAATATCTTGGAAAACAGTTTCAAGCGGTGGTAGTCGTCGATGGCCATGAACTTGTCATATTGCTTCTGGGTGATTTCGTGGCTCACGGCCTCTCCGTCAATGACGGCGGTCATACGGTACTTGCCCTCGGTCTCGGTGGGCTCTACCCGAATCTCGTCCACCGTCACCTCCCGTCCGTGCCGCCCCTCCCTGTACCAGCCCTTGTCGGGATGGATATAAGCAAGGTCGTTACCGTCCATCACCACCGTACCTTTGGGCAGTTCCCTTTTTTCAGGTGCTACGGATAGCCCCTCATTGGCATATAGCCCTTGCAACCCTTGTCCGCCTTGTTCCAGTTGTTCCGCCTGGGAAAGTTGCTGTTCGAGGTCTTCCTTAACAGACGGATGCAGTTCGATGGCAATCATCTTGTCACTGTCCAGCATATCCATCGTGACGGGAGCCGGAAAGTCCTCCTTGATGACACCGTTGATGATTTCCAACCGTTTTTCAACGGGAACTTCCTGCGCGGAATTGTGGGTCAATGTCGCCAGTTCTTCATCTGTCAGGTCGTACTGCAAGTCCGCAGGGACGGAGGCGGACTGTATGGTCAGCGTCTTGCATTCCGGGTCGATGAGTATGCCATGACTCGCCAAGCATTCCTGCCATTTCTCGTTGGAGAAATAGACGGGCGAGGTGATAAGTGTGTGATAGGGCTTGGCCGGTTCGGTGGGGCGTGGCCTGGGTTGCAAGGGCGTGATAACTGTTTCCAGTTCTTCCAGTACATCCTGTCCGGCCACCGTGGTGGTGGGATGCCCCTTGTAGTAGAAACCATAACCGCCGCTTTGTAACTCTCCGGGCTTCATTCGTCCATCGGATCGGTTGGGAACCATCGGTGCCCCGGGATAATAGAGGTTGCCGCCGATGCGCCGCAGGTGGAAGCCTTCCTGTTGACGGGGTGTCCAGCCGAGAAAGCAGGCTCCCCAAGGATGGCGCATAGGAAATGGTCGTCCAAGCCGCCCGTATTCACCCGCACCGATGCGGTAGCCGTGCAGTCCCATGGCCACCCGTCCGTTGGCGTTCCGTGCGTGTACGAAATCCTTGGGCAGGTCGAAATCCGCCGCCACGATGCTGGCGAAGGTGTTGTAACACTTTCGGTTGACGAAGTTCGTGCCCCAGTCGGTTAGCGCCTGCAACTGCTTTTCGGTGATGGGATAGGAAAGCAACGGGGAGTCATGCCCCTGCACAATCAGGACAAACCCCTCGCTGCTTCCCGCTATATGCCCCCTCATGCCGTTGCGTGCCAGGATGTCGCGCATCTCCGGCGGTAGTTCGAGGGGGCGTGGATTGGTATTTGTTCGTATGCTCATCTCATATTGTTCTTATGTTGTTATACGGTCATTAAGCATCGCCGTTGGCGAGTGCTGTTTCCATTTCTTCCTGCTTCATGTCAAGGAAGCGCAAGGCGGTGTCGTCATCCATCGGCAGGTCACGCAAACGGCAATACTTTTCGTATTCCGTCTTCCATTCCCTCGAATGGTGCCATACATAGTCTTTCCAACCATATTCACCGCTTTGCACTTTTTCCACGAGAGTCTCTTCCGAATAGTATTCTTCCTTTGCCATGATGCCTTACAGTTTGGGAGCGTTGGCGTTCTGCATCCTGCGCTGGCTGCTCCGTTTCAACTCGTTCCACATTTCTTCGGTGTAGTCGTCTTCGTGCACATAGTCAAGGCCATCCTCGCCGTCTGCCACCCAGCAGCCGAAGCAACCGAAGTTATATTTGGCCCACTCGCGTTTCGCTTCCTGTTTCCATTGTACCCCGTCGCCCACGCACACCAAGATACCCGTCGGCTCGTTCAGGTCGATGCCGATGGTCATCAGGTCATCGCCCTCCGCCACGGTCAGCGGTTCTCCCACTTGCAGGCAGTTGATTTCCGCATGGGAGAGGTTGAACTCGTCGGCTATGATTTGCAGGTTGCGCCCGATGACGGGCGTGGGCACGGAAAGGATCTGCTTCGTGCCGGAATCTATCTGGTGGAATGCCTGCACGGGGTTGTCACTATCGCCTTGCATCGGTGCAATGACCGCCTTTCCTTCTATAAGGCATTGTTTCTGCTCTTCGCTGAACCGCTCCAAGCGGCTTTCTACCAGCACGGGATAAAACAGCACGTCGGCTGTGCCGTCCTCACGCCGCACCAACGAGAAGCGTGTCCTCGCATGGATGGTGTTGCCTTCCGAATCGTCCACACGGATGGGCAAAATGGGTGAGCGGCGGCCTGAATGGATGGCTTGCAGTACATCCACCGGCAGGTCGCCGATCATCTCCCTTGTCAGTCCGAATTGTTCGAGGATGCCGTAGGGCACTTCCTCTTCTGAGAATTTGTATCTGTTCATTCGTCCAAGTTATGATGGTTATACTCGGACAAATGTAAGGTGGCAGAATGAAGTCAAATAAATGTCGGAAAGAAAAGTGCTTGGATTTTAGGTTATTTATAGCTATAGCGAAAAATCATACTGTCAATCATACTTCAAACGAAGAATGGGGCTTCCCAAGGCACGTTCATGCCAGGAAGCCCCATTCAGGTATAAGTCGTTAGGTTTATAGGCGCAATTAGGGCTTATCAGCCTTGGTCGCGACATACATTTGATTCCTGCTGGTTGGGTTGTCGGGTTCTGTCATTGACAGCAGGCCTTCAGTTATCATAGGCGTTATATATACTTCCATCAGATTTTTCTTGTCTGCCAAGCCAAGCATGGCTAATATCTCGGAAGAGGTTCTTGGCTCAGAGCAAAAATCCATTATCTGTTGCAGCCTCTGTTCTTTCTTGTCAGACTTTCTTATAGGGTTTTCTTGTGGGGTTTTCTTATGGGGTTTTCTTACGGGGTTTTCTTGTGGGGTTTTCCCAATTGGCAATGTCAACACCACATAATCGGGCTGCACTTCTTCGGTCAACTTAGGCTCATCCCAACCCAATTCTTTCCATCCGGCCAATATCTTGTCCACGCCGCTTCCGGCTTTCTCTGCCTTGCCCAACAACATGAACATCTTTTGCAAGGTCGGGTTGCGGCAGATGCTTCTTCCTCCCTTAAAGTATTGTTGTTTCGACACTAACATCATGCCGGGGTTGGAAAAAGTCAGTTCCGTTTCTGTCCGGCGTACTACAATATTGCCAGTCGCATTCAAGTCTTGATGCACTATACAGTTGATAAGTGCCTCACGAACAGCATCATGGGCGGCGGTTTCCTCTTGTCTTTCATCGCCTATCAACTTGAACGGTTTTGGCAGGGCTTGGATGAGTTTGTTGTACACTCGTATATAGAATTGGAACAGGTTTGCCTCCCACGTTCCATCAGGATAGATACGGTCGGTCCACCGCACCTTGGCATCATCGGTGTACAACCGCTCTTGGTAGTCCACGAAATAATAGGGTTCTCCGGCAGGGTTGGTTATCATGTCGGATTGGCCGAACATCAAGAGTCCGGCACGGGTGATGCCGCTTTCGCCTGTCGCTATGTTGTGGGAATAAGCACCTATCTTCTCCATGAATTGCAGGTCGTCCGTGAGCTTTGCCCAAGGATGGGTGGGGTGCAGGCTGGCAAACAACTGGCGGTATTGGTGCAGTGACGGCAGGTCAATGGCATTTTCAAGGGTGAACCCTTTTCGTATGATGGCATCTTGCGGATGGCTTTCATGTTCCGCATCGGCAAACATCCGCCTCACTTCCGCATCCGTACACAGGTAATCGCCCTCATGGTTCCGCCGATAGGTATTGCCAATGGGGTTAGTCGTGAGGTACACGGGGCGCATATTATATTCAGCCCGGGGAATGTAGCAAACAAGCAAATATGCTCCCTCCACTTCCTTGACTTCCACGTCCTGTTCATGGGGCAGGCAGACGCTTACCTTTCCACGGTTATGGGCGTTGTCCCAAAAGTTCTTCTTGTATTTGAGTGCCGTTTCTTCGGAAAGACCATCGAACAAGAATTTCCCTTCCTTTTCCTGTACGCCCAATATGATTGTACCCCCGTTGGTATTGGCAAATGCCGAATAGGTTTCCCAAAAGCTACCGGGAAAGCCACCACGGGCGGATTTGAACTCGACTTCGGCCGATTCACCTTTTTGTACCAAAGCATATAATTCTCTTCTGATGTCTGTCATACGATTCTTGCTATGTTGCAACTGTATTATCATCGGTTGCTTGATTGATACGACCTCACTTTGGTGATGCAGTTGCTTCTTACAGTTTGCAAATATAATGTTTTTTACGGTGTAACTTCCAAGTTAAGAGAGATTTCTCCATTTTTTCAGGCATCCGTTGTATAATCGTTGCGAAGTCTGATTGACAGGTCTGATTCCCTATAAAATCTTATAATATAGCCATTCCCACTATCGTCTTTCCGCTTTTACGCTAGCCACATATTACTTTTGTGCCATGAAAAAGTCATGTCTACTATTCACCTTATCTTCTTGTTTCCTCTCCGTACAAGCGCAGTTCCACACCATCGCTTACAACAAACCGCTGTATAACGTGGAAGAAGTTGCGGAGCCAAAGGAAACAAAAAGCCTCCCCGAAGCCGGAGAGGCCGATAATCTTGTTTCTCAACCATCGATGGCAGGGAAACATTTAGACGAAATGCACAGCCGATGGATTGGCTGTTATATGAGTGTTTCTTATCCTTTGAAGAAAATCATAGTTACTTCACCTTACGGACGGCGCAAAGACCCTCTCACTGGCAAGCGGAGCAACCACAACGGCTTGGACTTGCGGGCAAGGAATGAGGAGGTCTATGCCATGATGCCGGGCGAGGTGGTTAAGGTGTCATCCGACAAGCGTTCGGGCAACTATGTGACCATCCGTCACGGTGACTACACAGTCAGTTATTGCCATCTGTCGAAAACATTGGTAAAGAAAGGCGTACAAGTCTTGCCCGGAGAGGTGGTGGCAATCAGTGGCAACACCGGACGTAGTACCGGGCCACACTTGCACATTACCGCCAAATACGGCAAGAAGCACATCGACCCGGCCATCCTGTTGCAATTCGTCCGTGAAACACGTGCGGAAGCATTGGCGCATTTGGTAGCAGACGACTAAGCTCACTTCCCGTTCCTTTTCAGGAACTGCTCGTAGTCATATTCGTTCATCGTCGGCTTGTAGGTCTTGCCCGACAGGAACATCCTTGCTATCAGTATAGGCCAGAAGATGGGAATTGCCCATAGAATGACCTTGCTCCAATTTGTACCCCCATAGTCATTCCGTTTGTATTGTTTCGGATGTCGCTCTTGATACTTGGCTACCGGTATCAAGATGTATCGCCAAGCCAATAAAATGACACCCACCCAAAAACAATCCAATATGAGCCAGCAAAACAGCACGGCCAGCCACAGTGCGGTGGCTTCTGCCGAACAGACCTTTCGTAATATCTTCCCACAGAATTTCAGCAGGACATATCCCAATACAATCAATACAATATATTCCATAATAAATTGAGTTTCAGAATACTAATATACAAATTTCTTATGAGCTACGCAAATGGTCAGATGTCCATTTAGGGGTATTTTGACAATTTTTATTTCGGGTAATAGTACAAGAAAAGCCCTTGCTCCCAATTCTAAGCAGGGAGAAGAGCTTTCAAAATGTTATAGTTCGACAGGATTATTCCACAGTCACCGATTTCGTCAAGTTTCTCGGCTGGTCTACGTCTTTCCCTTTGAGCAAGGCGATATGGTAGGCAAGTAATTGTAAGGGTACAGAGGCTACAATCGGAGTAAGACATTCCGGAACTCCTGGAATTTCCAACAATAGTTGGCTAATTGCTTTATAGAAGTATCGCCCTTGGTAACGATGGCTATTACCGACCCGCCTCGCGACTTCACTTGTTGGATGTTGCTCACAATCTTGCTATGGAGAGAGTAGTTGGGGGGCAATGTCCACTGTCGGCATATCGTGGTCAATCAGGGCAATCGACCCGTGTTTCATCACCGCAACACTGGCACTGTCATAGCCCCGGTATTCCAAACGGTGAAGTTCTTGCACAAGTACATCGTATGCCTTCCGATGCCCTATATATTCTATAATTCCACACATATATCCTTGTTTTGGTTAATCATTTTTATTCATTGATTCTACATTCTATATTCCACATCTGTTCCATTGAATGGAACGGTATCAATATCTTGAAATAATCATGCCTTTTTGAGTAGATAAACTATAGCGGCTCTGCGTATTTCCTCGTAAGGAGGTGCTTTGCTCTCTGTCGTATCAAATCCTTCTTGCCCTGCCCATTGTTTTACCTTTTCCGCATTTTGGATGGTTGCACATACCCAAGCCTGGACTATATCCTCAGCGATTTCAAAGTCGTGGTGGCGATGCCATTCCATTTTGATGTCGAGGTCGGAAGTCGTGCCGCAATAGAATGCGGATTTGGGCAGTCCGCATGCTTCCGCATCGTAGGCTTCCTCTATTTGCCTCCGCACTTCCTCCAATGGCAAATAAGAGGCGTTGATATAACTGTATTGGCATTCCAAAGCGGCCCAGACGTGGATTTTCAGCACACGGTATTCGTTGCCGATCCTTTCTAATACGTCAAGCGCCTCTTTGATTATGAAGCGATCATTCCCCTTAAACGACAGTTTGCGGTAGCTGCATTCCCGATCCGCGATTTCAAGGTTGAACTTTGAAATCAGATGTCTTTTCTCTTGGTCGTTTCCAAGTGTCAAATCCACTTCGCTTGTTCCCAGATTGATGTCGGCAATCATGGTATTGTTCCATGATGTCGGGGAGTTGTACAATACCCTCACAATACGGCCATTGGAATGTAGCCAAAATGAAGTAGGATAATCCATTGATGATAATTTATTTCTTGATTCGATATTTACTTCTTATTTTCTCTACTTTGCCTGCTTTTACCATTTCGACAAGGCAATTGGTCACGACTTCAATAGTTTCTCCTAAGAACTTAGCGATTTCTTTATCGGACAGTTTCTTATTTTCTAAAGCCCTGATTATTTTGTTTGACAGTTTTGTATTCTTCTTCCGATGTATTCTGTTTTGTATGCATTCTCTAATCCTTCTAACTTTTGATTTAGTTTTATCAAACAAACGCGAGAAAATCCCATGTTTAACAGAGGAAGTCGGTTTCCGGAAGGCTGTATAAGAATAATGTTTGTTTTTGTCATATCCGTCGGGTTCTTCTGACATGCCATTTGCATCGACGATATTGCCATAATACTTTATCTCGGATGTCAAGACAAGATATTTGGGATTGAGATTATTGAAGATTGCATATTTCTCAATCAGCCGTTTTGATGTATTCTGGAACTCAGGATGTAATGCGTTATAAAATATTAGGATCAATTCGTAGGTTGATAATTGTGCCCTTAGTATGGATGAGTATTCTTCCCTGATGTGCTCGGCATCATCTATGCCATCAAGCAAATTGCTCTCATCTATATGTTTGAGAATCCTATATATGTATCGAAAGTAATGGCCAAAGGGAACTTCAATTAGTGCGCGAAGCTCGTCTTGGTTGATGTCTGTTTCCCTATTCTCAGATTTGGCTAATCGTTCTTGCTCGATTAAATATTGCTTTATGTTTCCATCTGTACTTTCCTCAAATAGATACTTAAAGCAAGAACGACCCCTAACGACAAGTTCTTTGTTTTTTGTGTCAGTGTCGGATGGCTCGACATTCCATTTATCACTCAAATCGGTAAAGATTGTGGTTTGTGCATTCTTTTCCACTTTCGGGCGAATTTCCAAATTGGCGATAAGTTCCGAAAGGAACGAGGTTAATCTGTAAAATTCGTCTTGGAACTGGGCTTGTCTTAACCTTTTCCCTTCATCCAAATCCTTATTCCGCTGATAGTACAGGGTAATAATAACTCCAAACATGGCAAGTGCTGAAAAAATGGCGTTCCAGAAGCCTGCACTGTCACCAAACACACCCAAGTCGTCGATGGTTATGCCATCCTGTCGCTTGTCTTGTTGAGGTAGCTTGGGGAGATATATGTCTTTCTTATTGATAAGCGTATCTTTTGTTGTGCAAATTGTATCACATATATGGATTATCAAATGTGACGCGCTATCATTTCCCTCCTTTTCAATTGTTTTTAAGGCCAAAGGATGCAGATTGAATATCAAATGGGTGCATTGCAGCATCATATATCCGATGGCGGGCATTAGGAACAAAAACAAGAGAAGAACCCACCAGAATTTAAAGTTCTTCATGGATTTTCAAAAAAGTATTTTGCATATTGGTCATTGTCTGGTAATGAAAGGATGTACTCTGCTTTTTTATCGTTGAACAATACCAGCGATACATCAGACCATAATTCTTCCCACAATCCCTTTGAACGTGAAAACCAATCTTCTTTAAGTTCTTGTCGTGTAAATAAAAAAGCAGGCGTTTTAGTTATTTTATAGCCTGCTTCTTGTATTTTTTGTTTGTTTCTGGTGGAATAATCTTTGGGATTCTCAGCTAAATTACGTTTGAATGCCTCTTCGGAAACAGTTTTGTTTATCAATAAATTTCGTACTTTTTCCGATATACGCTCATTGGGATATAGCTTCATTCCTCCTTTGAAAATATTATTGAAACAACGGGTTGATTCTTCATTATGTCTAAACTGGAATCCATTGACAAAGGGAAGTTTGTTGAAGTTGGCATTTTGCCCCATGAGGTAAGCGAACAATTTATTAGCACCGGGGCGCTTGAACGCTTGCTTGCCAACCGTTGTTAATCCGGGGATCAATGGCATGGGGACGTTCAAGTTGAAAATATAGATAATGCCAGTTCCGTCATTGACAGGCTCAATCCTCCCTGTCAACACGTTATATTTATGGCAAGCGTGAAATGCTGCTATTTCGATGCTGGATGTCAAAGGGATGAATGGTGTAGGAAAGCCGTAAGACAATGCAAGGCCATACGGGTTTTCTATCTGTATCGGCCTTTTCGAGTTTGGCACATTTATGCCGTCTTTCAGCAGCCTATATAGAGGATGGCTTTCCATGACAAGCATGAACTCTTCCCTCAGCAGGTTCATTATTAAGAAATCATCCCTGCGATAATATTCAGGGATTAGACTGTTAGAAAACTCCGTGAGTCCAGCAAAAAGGCACGGTTGTTGAAATATGTTAGGCTTTATGGCATAACGTTGTTGGGTGCGGTTAAGTTGGAATTGCTTGCCGTCATTTCGCCATGTGTCATAAAGCATGAGATGCCTTATGGGTAGGCGAAGAACGGCCTTTTTCAATATTTCTACCGTTTCTACCAATGTAGGTAGATTTTCGGGAGTATTAATGAAAATCACAATTTCAACAATAAAAATCTAACATTCAATGAATACAAAAAAAACGGAAGTTGGAAATGCGCTCTGATGGAATCAGTTCCAGCCCCATTCAAACCGTTCTATATCTTCCTCAACAAGCCTGTCGCCCAGCTGGACTTCGACAAAGTGCAAATCGGTGATGGCTTTGACGGCATGTTTCGCCATTTACTGATGGCGAAGTGAGGGCTCGGTTGTGAAACTTTCTCATCAGCCCCAGCACCGGCATCTCCATCTTGAATAAGGTGCAGACATAGCTTTTCTCCAGCCAACGAGAAAAACGTCACGTACAAGTAGTAGTTCCACTCGCCCGGCGTGACGGCCTCGCCCAAGTAGAATCCACGTCCATCATGGTATTGTTCCGCCGCATCTCTACCGTGGGCATGTGTAGCAACCGCATCTCCTATACAAGAACTGGCTTTCAACAACCGCCTGGAACGAGCTGTGCAAAAGACCAAAGAATAAAAATCGTTTTGTCATCACATTATTACGGTGACAACAGCGGCTGCATATGTCCATGTTTTGTAAGATAATAATTTAGTTAACAACTTTTTCATTCAAGGAAAAATAGATCATGTAATCAATATAGTACGATACTAATTAACAAGTATGCTTACACTTATGAATCATTTATAAAGCCCCTTTTCTTTCATTTCAGAAATAGACTCTTCATATTTGTCATTTTGCAGTTCTTGTCGGTTTACCCAATCACAAAATTCTTTGATTCCGGCATCAAAAGTCCATTTAGGTGAATATCCTAAAATACTTTTTGCTAAGGAAATATCTGCATAATTATGTCGTATATCCCCTAAACGGTAATTTCCGGAGATGCGAATAGGAACTTGAATTCCATATTGTTTTATTAACGATTGGGCAACCGTTAACACATCAATAGGGGTTCCTGTGCCTATATTAAAGGCGTGTCCATTCGCTTCATCTTTTTCAATGCCTAAGATTGTAGCATCAACAACATCTTCTATATAAACAAAGTCACGGCTCTCTTTCCCATCCTCAAAAATATTGATTTCATGCCCGTTTTTAATGCGAGTGGAAAAGATAGAAAGAATGCCTGTATAAGGATTAGACAGGGACTGGCCAGGACCATATACATTCTGGTATCGAAAAGAAACTGATTGTTTACCAATCTTAGAACATATAAGATGAACTAATTGTCCTTGCACTTGCTTGGTTATTCCATATACAGAAGTAGGATGAATTAAAGAATCTTCTGTTGTTGCTACCAATTGTAAAGGACTAGTAACTCCGTTAACTTTTACTTCAAAGTCGCCATTACTCATATCTGCATCGGCACGCTCTCCAGGATAATAGTATTGATTAGATTCTTTACTAAAATAACGACCTTCTCCATATATGGCTCTTGATTCTGCCACAATGACTTTTTCAATCGTATTCTTTTCATTCGTCAAGATGTCTAGCAAAAGAGCAGTCCCACCGATATTGGTATCCACGTACTTTTTGATTTCATACATTGACTGCCCTGTACCGGTTTCCGCAGCCAAATGAACAACACATTCTTGCCCATCCAATGCTTTACGCCAATCTTCAGGACATGTAACCGATCCTTTGATAAAGCGCACTTTGTTTTTAATAGCCAAATATAACGGTGAAGAAATTTCCGGTTTTTCTCCATGAATCTGCTGTGACAGATTGTCCAACACAGTTACAGAATAGCCTTTCTTAACAAGCTTCAAGGCGAGGTTAGACCCTATGAATCCAGCACCTCCCGAAATAAGAATATTTTTCATCTTGGACAAATCACTTTTGTATCAGGCTTACGGTTTCCTTGATATTCTTTTCAGATGAAGCACCAAACACTACAGACTGGATGTTTAGACTATTGATAAATTTATACGCCTCTGTTGCTTTAATTGCTCCGGAAGCTAGTGTACACATAGCCATTAGTTGATATTTTGCCGGATCATTTTTTTCTATAGCATCTGTGTAGGCTTGCACAGAAGGCGACATAAGATAACCTATCTTGTTGATTGAACTGCAAATAACCACTTCATCAATCCCCCATTCTTCTAACTTTTGCTTCAAGCGAGGCATGTTTTGGGTTATCAAACCCGGGAGAACGCCGTACTTTTTACGGATATAATCACAGTATGCCTCGAAGATTTGTTTCATATCATAACCTAAAAGCAAATCTGTAATGATGTTTTGCAGGAATAACACTTTTACATTTAGCCCTTTAAACATCTTTGCCTCGGCATCTACTAACATTTGCATCAGTTTTATAGCATCTTTTCCAAGCACAGCCATTCCACCTTTTGCAATCATGGATAATGCACCACCCACAGAATTGTTTGCAAACAACACCTCGTTTATTGCAGGAAATATACCTTTCTCTGCTACTAGGTTGGCATATTTATGTGGATAAGGAATGGAGGGATACCACGCAATATCGCTATACTTCGATTTGTTCTGCCTGAAATATTCGCATATTTCTTTGGCACGCTCATTGCTATTGAGCATTACAGCTTTGATACCATTGGCAAACGCGATGTCGTACACATTATAAATATTCTGAATGTCATAAAACTTCTCAGCCAACTGCTGAGCTTTTTCTTCCGACATGTGATTAATGCCAAAAAACTGGTTGTCACCAAATATAATTCTATCTATTTTTTCCATAATTATTTGTTGTTTTCTGAGTCGTTGAACATATCATGAACTAAACGCTGTGTGTTATATCCGTCCTCGAATGTACATTGTATGTCTCCAGATAATTGACCGTTCATCACGCTGTCGGCAAAATGATATAATTGTCTTGTAAACTCATTACCACGGACATAAAAAGGAACAGGTTTGAAAATGTCGGTTATATATACCGCATTCCATCCTTTGCGAAATTTGTAACCTTCCACTGTATTCTTTAAGAAAATCTTCATTTCATGTTGGTCAACAATCAGTTTACCGTTGTTCCCGAAAATTTCAAGTCTGTTGGTCGGTTTCCGATAGCTTGTATCGCACCAGTTTACATAGAGAGTGCCCGAAATACCATTATTGTAAATAAGGGTAGTTGACACGATGTCTTCTACATTTTTGGAATACACTTGGTTCATACTTGTACCGATGACTTTATCGGGAACGCCAATGATGTAATTAACCAAATCAAGCGCATGTACCGCCATTTCGTAAGCTGCGCCACCGCCGTTCTCTCTTTTTGAACGCCAACTATCACCACTTTCAGGTTTGGTTATCGTGCTACTGTACATCTCAGATTTAAAGCGTATTACGTCACCTATCAAACCTCCACTAACATATTCACGCGCTGTGGCAAACATATCGTTGAATCGGTTTACATAACCCACTTGACCTATCAAACCCTTTGCCGAAAACATTTCCTGGAGCTGCTTGGCATCATTGGGACTGACGGTAAAGGGCTTTTCACAAAATACATTTACACCTTTCTCACAGGCAAATTGACACACTTCATAGTGGAAGTTAGGCGGTGTGCATACGATGACAGCGTCAGGACGTGTCTGTTCTATCATTTCTTTGTAGTCTGTAAAGACGGCAAGACCCGGTACATTCTTTTTCAGAATGTCCAATACCACCTTGGATGTATCGGATACCGAAACAACGTCAACACAATGGTGTGAATTGATGATTGAAAAATGAGTAATACCCATTCGGCCCATACCTATGATGGACAGTTTAATTGTTTTCATCTTGATATAAAAATTTCTTATATGGTGTTACTGATTATTTCTATGACATTATTAAATCATTGACAAAGTCCATGATTGTACGCCGCTTTATTGCCATTGGGCTGTTGAGCAACTTTTTATAATTTGTAACAAAGGTTTCTGCCGAGTCATTTTTCCCCCGATAGATTAAAACAGAATCAGGACTAAAGCGTTTTATTGTTTCGCTATTGTTCGTTATTACTTTGCAGCCGCAACTTTCAGCTTCGAAGCATCTCATTGTAATACCACTCTGCTTGGGATGAGCGAAATCTAACGTGATGGCTGAATTAGTCAATACTTCAACATAATTTCTGTAAGCTAATGTCTTGAAATGTATGAACCGATGTAGTTTTAAATACTCAATAGGGTGTTTTACCATATTCAGTAACATGGTTACAATATTACTTTCATACAAATAAACAAATGCATGACTGGGACGAAGTATTGATAATACATTGGAAATATACGGCAACCTGTCAGAATGAATTTTCTGAATTACTGATATGTCGTATTTCCTATTGATAGTTTGCCCATTAATATCTGGAATTGCCGAATATAATTCCACTATATCGAGATTATATTTTCGAGCATCAGCATAATCAAAGGTATAGAATTTATCGACGTACTTATACCAGGCCAATGATAGCGGATGGAATGCAAATGAATCGAAATTATAGCCGACAATGTATGGGCAGCATTTATGGATTTCATCGATTAGTCTTTTTGACATTCCATATCCTTTGATGATAAGGCATATATCATATTTCCCCTCATTATGTAAGAAGTTTTTTCTTATATGTCTGAATGTCGTTTGATATAAAATTTTGGTTATGCCTGCTTTCCATAGTACCTTGGTCAACAAGTTGTCGGGATAGCGATCATTACAGAGGGTAGTTTCATAGCCGCACTTCTTGAGGGCTGCTTGCATCTGCGATGCCATGGAATAGAAGTCCAACGGCATTATCAGCAGGCATTTTTTCATACGAGTCATGACAATAGTGTTTTTACGAAATTCTGGATATAAAACTGCTCGATCTCCTTGGTATCTTCTTGTTTCAAAGGCTTGTCGAGAAACTCTTTTATCCCATCGAAATTCAAGTCATCGAACACATGAATGCGGTCGGGCGAATAGAATGGTTCCGAGAACGCCCGTTTGTTATTGGTTATGATTTTGCGGCCTGCACACAGGTTTTCCATGAAGCGCATTGTGTAACCAGTCTGCTTGTGGTTGGCAAAGTCGAAAGTAGCTTTTGACCGTTGCATCATACTTGTAAATTCATCTTGGCTTATGCTGCGCAATTTCAATCCATGAGGAATAAATCCTTTCAGCAGCAGTCCCAGCATTACCACGGGAGTGCATTTCAGATATTTCTTAAACCGCAATCCGTTGGCTTTGCAATATTTTTCAAATGCCATAACGGCTTTATATCGTGCAGGTTTCACCATGTTGCCTATCATATACACATCATAGTCATGTTTCCTCGATGGCAAGTTCTGAAATTCACGCATACAGAACAGCGGCAAATATCCTATTCCGTACCGTTGTGCATCATCGGGGTCGAAGGTGTATGCTTTGTCGAAGTATTGCAGATAGGGTGTGTAATCGGCTGCTGGAGACAATGCGTCCCATGAATAGAATACAAATTTTGCTTCGGGGTGTTCAAATTTTAATTGCTTGAAAATATCTAAGGAAAACGGGTGAACTTTTAGCACCACAATATATTCATACTTGTTATCCTTTTCCTTTTTTACCATATTGGAGTGGAAGCGGTCAAGTTTAGAGATATATGCTGATTTTGAAATAGTTCGAAGCACTTTCTGCCAAGTTTTCCGCAATTCGACTGGATAGAATGTCACTTCATATCCCATTAACTCCATTTCATGGCTTATCGCACCGATATAGCTATGATAGGGCAGGCCTATAAAAAGTATTTTCTTCATTATTTTTGAGTGAATTTTTTACGATGGATGAAAATGTATATTGCGCCAAACAGAATTGGCAGCATATATGATATGTTTTTTATAATCACCATTGTGTCCAAGCTGAAAACACCCATCTTTGCAGTCACAAAGATGATGACTATCGAGACTACTACTCCGATGCTTCCCGACAGCAGCAACGACTTGAAGTCTCGCCAGGCGTTCAGTATCGATGAAACCGAGTAGTATAGCAGATTGCAGATAAAACCAGGTAACAGCATATATACATACTTGGTGTTTTCGGAGTGTATAGGGAACAATACATCTACTATTGGCTGAAACAGTGTGAGTGTCACCAATAATGTGACTACGCCGTAGGCCGCCAGCACGAGTGTGTAGTTACGGATTTGCCTGTTGAATTCGGGCAACTGACCGTGTTCGTAGGCACTTATTATTTTCGGGAAAAAGAGATATTGGGTTGACGTGGGAATCAATACAAACAACGAAGAGAACACGAACACAAGGTAAAACCTGCCCAGGTCTTCTACGTTGAGAAGGTAAGCTATGCTCCACCTCTCGATTTGTATGTTCAATATCGAGAATATTCCCACGCAGAATGGCACAAAACCTAATTGGATTATGCTTTTGACTATCTTCTTGGAAAAACACAGAGCCGTTGGGCGTAATTCCTTGCAGCGCAACAAGGCCAAAGTGACAAATACCACTGGCTGCATCATGATGCTTAAAATACCGCCGAATATTCCCCACACAAACACCAATGCGATAAGTGCAATAGATACTACCCCCGATATGGCGAGTATTTGGTTGATTTCGGGAAGCATCTTCTTGACTGTCATCGTATTGGTCAGCCATGTCGTGGCCAATGTAAATATGCCTGCAATGACTGAAAGCAATAGGTATCGGTTTCCGACGATGAAGTCGATTCCCGTGACAGGGAAAACGAGCGCAAAGGCAATCAACAAAACCCCAAGGCAACCAAGGAAGCTAAATACGATGTTATTGACTTGGTCGCTTTCATCGTGTTTGTAGGCAATGAGGCGATAACCGCCTTGGAAGAATCCGAAGTGCAAGAAGCCGATAAACATAATGCACGTTTGCACGAGGCTAATCATACCCAAGTCGGCCAGGTCAAGCACCCGCATGAACACAAACGAACGCAAGAAATTGATTGCATGGACAAACAGGTTGATTATGATAAATAATGTATTTTGGCTGAATATGATATTCAGTGCCCTTTTTTTATTCAGCATGGACGTACCTTAAGAAATTACTTTTTTGACAAATGAACTAAGGTGGTATTCTTCAAACCGTTTGTCGGGGTTGGCCAAAGGTGTTTGCAGGAATTCTTTCACTCCATCAAAGTTAAAATTGTCGTAAACGAAAAATCTGTCGGGTGAGTAGAACGGGGCTGTCAGCACGTTTTTATTGTTGGTTATGATTTTGCGTCCGGCACAAAGGTTCTCCATCAGCCGCATGGTGAAGCCGTTTTGCACATGGTTGGCAAAATCAAAGGCGGCTGCGGAATTGCGTATTATGTCCGACAGTTTGTCGTTGCCAATCGACGACAGGTGAAGATTTCGCAGAGAACCGCCTTGTTGTAGTATTTTTAAGTTTTTTGATAACGTGCTTTTCAAGAAATAGTCGAAATGTATGCCATTCTGGGTACAATATTGTTCAAACTGCTTTACTGCGTCATATCGGCGCAGGTCGGCTAAGTTGCCCACCATGTATACATTGTCATTACGACCATGTTTGGATGCCATATCTTGATATTGCCGTATGCAAAACAATGGTAAGTAATTGATATGATAATGTATGGCATCTTGCATATCGAAAGTGTAAACTTTGTCGAAATAGCCGAAATAACGCTGCATATCAATACCCATACGGGTGTAACCTGTCACGGCATCCCATATATACAGTACGAATATTGCTTCATGGTGCTGTTCCTTTAAAATTGCGAGATTTTCGATTTTCAAGAATGGCAGGAGACAAAATATGATGTCATACTGGTTCCCTTTTTCTCTCTCGATTATTGTTCGCTGCTGTTTCATCTCTACAACAGTCGCCCATTGCGGAGATACAAGCCGCCTGATTTTTGTGGGAATGGAATAGGGGTGGAGTGGATAGTAAGTTACAGAGAAGCCCTGTTCTCCAAGTTCAGTTACTATCTCATTCGTATAATTTTGGTAATCCCAGCCAATGAATAATATTTTTTCCATATCTAACTGTTTGGCTCAAATGTGTTGTCTAATCCTGAATATGTAAATAACAGAAAAAACGGAGTCATAGCAAGCGGTTCGGAGTTTAACGACAGCAGCAACAAAACGGCCATTACCCATTTTGAGCTGCTTATAAGCTTTTGGCGACACAGCCCCCACAGATACCATACGGCCAATGGTATGCCCCATATATACATCAGGCTGATAAGGCCATTAGTGTTTCCTGTGTCTTTAGTCTGAGAACCAGTTAATTCTCCTTGCCACGCGATTCGGCTACGCATTTGTTTAAAGCGGTCGGTATTTGCGCCGATACCTATCAATGGATTTTCATAGGCAATGGTCAGCCCGGCAATGACATCGGCTTGTCGGGCAAGGAATGAACCTTGATTTTCCCCACTTACCTTGTCAGATATATTATCGGTAACTAATTTATATCCGTAACCAAACCCAATCGCTGCAACGACCAGCACTGCTATGACAGTGTATATGTTTTTAGTCGTGTATAGCTTTTTGAATATTTCGTATAATAGAATTATGCTTAGAACGATATAACCGGTAGTAGAAACTGTCAGAATGATAGACAATATGGTCGCAAGTATCCATAGCTTTTCTTTGTTTCTGTTGAATTGAAGTATCAGAAAAATGTTCAAGTAAATTTGGTAGATTCCTGGTTCCCAAAAGAAACCGCACAATCGTTCTTTTACTCCGATGACACCTCGATAAAAAAGAAATGCTACGTGGCTTACTGTCCGTTCGTCGCCGTAACTGTCGGTAAATTTGTAGGTTGAGAATGAGTCAGAAAAAAATGTGTAAAGGATTGCCGAAATAAGTCCCATGACAATCATTATTTTCATGACGGTTACGAATTCCGAAATTGAGGCATCGGTGCCTGCCAGTTTATAATAGGCATAGACAATCATTCCAGCAATGATATTTGACAATGCTGCTATGGCGGCACTGTCGAATATGTTCAAGATTATGGCTTGCAGTGCAATAACGCATAAGAACGCTGCAAAGAAATACCATATCCGCCTGGGAATACACTGTAATGTCAATCCGCCCAATAGCTTGTAAATCCTCACTCCATATACGACTATTACAAGCAAGCATATAGGATTGCGGATAAACAAATGGTTACCGCCGCTGAGCATCATTACGAGAAATAGCATGATGATGCTCGGCCAATTGCGGTGTTCACTTAAAACTTTATCGTTCATTAAGATGAGAAAGTATGCATTTGATTTTCGAGTCATCGCCATAGGTGCAAGGCGAGTCATAAGGACGATCGGGGAACGCCCCATAGTCGAGCTGTATGTCGAGGTTGTTTTCTTTTATGAATGCTTCTACGCGGTCGGCAAGGCTCACAGGCTGTCCTGAGCAGCAATTAATGATTCCAGTCACTTCTTTTTGCCCAACTACGGCGGCTATCTGTGTGGCAAGGTCATCGATGTCGATGAAGTCATACTTGTTTTTCCCCGAAGTGAATGGGAAGTGCGTCTTGCCTTCGAGTGCCGCAGTGCGCAACTTGGCAAAGATGGAATTGCTCTTCAAGTCGTCGCCAACGATATAATAAGCCCTAATCCACTGCAACACGCAATCATGCGATTTTGCTGACAAAATCATGCAACGCCTTAAGGTATCCTTAGCAATGCCATAAAACGAAATAGGATTGCAAGGCGTGTTTTCGTCTATGGCTCCTTCGTAATAGCCGACTTCGTGCATCGTTCCCATCACAGCAAGATGTTTCAACCCACTGTCGAGCAGTGCAGTCAAAAACTTATAATGGTTAGATAGATCGCCTATATGGGTAGGGGAATTATGTACAAAACCATTGCGCCATGCCATGTGGAGGCATACGTCGGGTTTGCCAAATTCCTCATAAAGATTATCGCTATAAACACCAGACAAGATGTCGAATTCTTTTAAGGTTGCTCTTTTATCAACCTCGTTTAGACGAATGTCACAAGCTGTCACTTCGTGTCCTTGTTCCAACAATTGACGCACAATGTGCCGCCCGATATAGCCATTGGCTCCGGTAACTAAAATTTTCATACAATTTACATTTGATTATTTGTTGATAAAATTCCCGTCTTTATCGGTTTTTTCCCATTGACCCGATTGGAGATTGTATCGTCTTATAATTCGGGCCGGATTTCCCACAACCACACAATAATCAGGAATATCTTTTTTCAAGAAAGCGTATGCACCTATAACACAGTTCTTACCTATTTTACATCCCATTATACACACGTTCCGCCCTATCCATGTCCCACTGCCTATCACTACGTTACCTAAGGGCACAACTTTTTGATTTCGTATAGGAATACCGATATTGTCATACGTATGGGTGTTATCTGATATATAAGTGTTTTCTGCCATTACTACACCATCTTCAACAACAATACTGGACAAAGCATAGATTTCAGAGAAACGTCCAATTCTTACGCAGTCGCCTATAGATAGTTTTCCTTTTTTTGAGGTTGCCAACCATGTTTTATCGCTTATCCATAGGTTATTGCCTAAAAAGATATTCTGTGGGTTAAGCAATTGTGGGTTAAATAGAAAATTGTGCTTTCCAAAAGATCCGAAAGCATAACTATTGAACAAAACAAAAATTCTGCATTTCAACTTTCTCCACAATTCATGCGGAGGATTATTCTTAAAATAACCCATAATAAACTATATATTAGGCAATAATAAAATTTCCGTCTTTATCGGTTTTTTCCCATTGTCCAGATTGCAAATTGTAGCGCCTCACTATACGAGCAGGGTTTCCAACAACAACGCAGTAATCAGGAATGTCTTTTTTTACAAATGAAAACGCCCCTATGATGCAATTCTGCCCTATCTTGCATCCCATAATACAAGCATTGCGCCCTATCCATGTCCCTTTCCCCACCATGACATCCTTCAGAGGCAGAATTTTTTGATCTCGAATGGGAATATTAATATCATCAAATGAATGTGTGTTATCTGATATATAAGTATTTTCAGCCATTATTACACCTTCTTCTATAGTTATGCTTCGAATAGCAAAGATTTCAGAAAAACGCCCGATACTAACTCTGTCTCCAATTATCAATTTACTGTTACTTCCAGTTGAAGCCAACCATACCTTGTCGTTTATGAGACATTTTTTTCCAATATAAATATGTTCGGGATTGAATATTCGTGGAGATACAATAATGCTACCTTTGCCCAATGAACCGAAAGAATGACCCCAAAATAGTCGGTAGCAAAAACTTCTTATATGAATAATTCCAGAATGGAACAGTTTAAAAAAAGTCATAACTTTTCATTCAAAAAATCACTTAATAAAATTCCCGTCTTTGTCTGTTTTCTCCCATTGACCTGACTGCGGATTGTAACGCTTGACTATACGGGCTGGATTGCCTACAACAACACAATAATCAGGAATGTCTTTATTTACGACAGCATCTGCGCCTATTACACAGTGTTTGCCAATCTGGCATCCCATGATGCATACGTTCCTTCCCACCCATGTGTATTCTCCGATTTCAACATTGTTCAATTTTTCCATTCCTTGCTTGATGTATGGAATTTCAATGTTTGCATATTTATGGGTGTTGTCGGCTATAAATACGTTGTCGGCAACCCTAACGCCTTTGTGAAGTGTTACAGAAGAAAGAGTGACTATTTCAGATAATCGTCCGATTTTTACTTCATCTTCCAATACCAAGCGGGGAATATCTGTTTGCCCGTTCTCGGGTTTTATCACCAGTAACCATGCAAAGTGTTCTATTCTGCAATTTTTCCCGAGAAAAATGTATTTGGGATTTTTTATTCGTGGAGAAATAAGAATCGTTCCTTTCCCGAATGCACCGAAAAAAGATTTAAAAAACAACCGGTAGCAATAACTTTTAAAGAAAGGTATTCCATAGTGAATGATGTTGAAAAACGATAATTGACCTTTTATTTGCATTATATTTATCCCTGTTATCGCTTGTTATACATTTCGTCGTAATATTTCATGTAATCGCCCGAAGTCACATTGTTGAGCCATTCTTGGTTATCAAGATACCAGCGCACTGTACGCTCTATGCCCTCTTCAAACTGTAACGATGGTTCCCAGCCAAGTTCACGTTGGAGCTTACGCGAGTCGATGGCATAGCGTGCATCATGACCGAGACGATCGGTGACAAATGTAATCAGGTCATCATCGGCACCCTCAGGGCGACCAAGTTGGCGATCAACAGTCTTAATCAGCACCTTGATAATGTCGATGTTCTTCCATTCGTTGAACCCGCCGATGTTATAGGTTTCGGCAATTTGGCCGTTATGGAAAATTATGTCAATGGCACGCGCATGATCTTCAACATAAAGCCAGTCGCGCACGTTCTCTCCCTTGCCATAAACAGGCAGTGGGCGGCGGTTGCATATATTGTTGATGAACAGCGGTATCAATTTTTCGGGAAACTGATATGGCCCGTAGTTATTCGAGCAATTAGTGACAATGGTAGGCAAACCGTAAGTGTCATGGAACGCGCGTACAAAATGGTCGCTCGATGCTTTTGATGCCGAATAAGGACTGTGGGGATTATATTTCGTGGTTTCTAAGAAAAAGTCTTTGCCATAAGCACGATGATGCGTAGTGGATGACGCAACTGTGGTAAATGGTGAGTCAATTCCATCGGGGTCAGTCATTTCCAATGCTCCATATACTTCATCAGTGGAAATGTGGTAGAAACGTTTCCCGTCAAATTTTTCAGGAAGCGTATCCCAATACAACTTAGCGGCCTGCAACAATGATAGTGTACCCATCACATTGGTACGGGCAAATGTGAACGGATCTTTAATAGAGCGGTCGACATGGCTTTCGGCGGCAAGGTGTATTATACCATCGACATTGTATCGTTTAATCAAGGCGAGCATTGCGTCAAAGTCACAAATATCAGCACGGACGAAAGTGTAATTGCCACTCTGTTCCACATCCTTGAGGTTGGCAAGGTTGCCAGCGTAGGTAAGTTTGTCAACGTTTATTATGTGATAGTCCGGGTATTTGTTCACAAACAAGCGCACTACGTGCGAGCCGATAAATCCAGCACCGCCGGTGATAATGATATTGCGTTTAAAAGAATTCATAATTGTGATTAATAAAGAGGTTTGTTGTAGTCAAATAAGTCGGTAGCGTCCTTCAGCCGCGGGTGCTTTCTGTCTTTATCGGAGAGCAGAACATCATCTGCGGGCAGGTGCCAGTCGATGCCGAGGTCGGGGTCGTCCCAAGCTAAAGCACCTTCGGATTGCGGATTGTAGAAGTTGTCACATTTGTATTGGAAAACCACCTCTTCGGTGAGTACCGAGAACCCGTGAGCAAAGCCACGCGGAATGAAAAATTGCCGATGGTTGTCTTCGGTAAGTTCAACAGTCACATGTTGCCCGAAAGTGGGAGACCCACGACGAATGTCAACAGCAACATCTAATACGGCACCTTTAATGACGCGCACCAACTTGGATTGCGCAAATGGAGGCCGCTGGAAATGCAGTCCGCGCAGTACACCATATGATGACTTGCTTTCATTATCCTGGATGAAATTCACTTGACGAACTTTCTCGTCAAACTCACGTTGCATATACGACTCGAAAAAATAGCCCCGAGCGTCACGGAAAATGCGCGGTTCAATAATCACCACGCCATCTATAGCTGTCTTAATAACTTCCATGTTAATACAAATTTTCTTTTCCTGTTTGTTCCATTTCTTCAATCACCTTCAGCAAATATTGCCCATACTGGTTTTTCAGCATTGGACGGGCTATCTCTTCCATCCGCTCCTTAGTAATCCATCCCTTGCGATAAGCGATGCCTTCAAGGCAAGCAATCTTCAGACCTTGACGTTTCTCTATCACTTCCACGAAAATCGAGGCTTCAGCGAGAGAATCATGAGTACCCGTGTCTAACCAAGCAAAACCACGCCCGAGCGTTTGCACCTTCAAACTTCCATGACGCAAATATTCTTGATTAACAGTGGTGATTTCCAACTCTCCACGTGCCGAAGGTTTGATATGCTTTGCTACTTCAACTACGTTATTAGGATAGAAGTACAAACCGACTACGGCATAATTAGACTTTGGTTCAGCCGGTTTCTCCTCGATAGATAAGCAATTACCGTTAGCATCAAACTCGGCAACACCATATCGTTCGGGGTCATTAACCCAATAGCCAAATACAGTTGCCTTATTGTAGTTCTCTGCATTCTCTACCGCCCCTTTTAGCAGTACGGAAAAACCTGTACCATGAAAAATATTATCACCAAGTACAAGACACACAGAATCATCCCCTATGAATTTCTCCCCGATGATGAATGCTTGTGCCAGTCCATCTGGCGAGGGTTGTTCGGCATATTCAAAATGCACCCCGTAATCGCTCCCATCACCCAGCAGGCGGCGAAATCCCGGCAAATCTTGTGGTGTGGATATTATTAATATTTCTCTTATCCCTGCCAACATCAACACCGAAATGGGATAATATACCATCGGCTTGTCATATATTGGCAACAACTGTTTGCTTACTCCTTTTGTAATGGGATAGAGCCGTGTTCCGGATCCTCCAGCCAATACGATTCCTTTCATATTTATTCTTATTTTCTCCTTATGAAAAAAGGTTAATTATATAAGAGGGTTACTTGTTACTTCATTAAATGCCTGAATATATATTTCTGGCAAATATTTGTCACCAATTTTGGCTTCTTGAGAAACGACCATGTCGGCAAACGCAATTTTTTTGTAATAGGCATACAGCCAAACATATTGCATTTCCTCCACATTTCTTCTGCTATTTCAAACAATCCTTTTATCCTTGTTCTTGCAGCGTGTCGCACAAATCTATATATCATATCTTCATAATCTTCTACAGATATGTCTATCCATTTTTCTTTTTCAACGCCCTTGTTCACCGCTGCTTTTTTTATCTCTTTTTCTAATCCATATAAAGAGAAATGCTCTGGAATTGAAGCTCCCTGAAAGTTCATGCAAACACAAATGTCTCCAACTATTATCGAGAAGAATTCGTTCTTTTCATCGTATCTGCAATGAATGAATCCAGCATGTGTTCGGCAAAAATCCTTGCATCGAACCATTCGATATGAGATTCCTGTTTCTTTAACCAGATTTGTAATATCTTCTTTGTTTTCTTTACACAATAAATATCTGTGTAAAAAACTTCTCAATTTATCATTTAATTCCTGTCCAAATGAAAAACCTTGTTTTTCTTGTACGGATAAACGCCATGCTACAGAAATCCAAAAAAATAAAGGGATGTCAGCATCAATGTTTTTACAGTCCTTAAAAAACATACTATAAGGTGATTCTAAGAATTCTGCAAGCATCTTTTCACAGTGGGGACAGAAAACATAATCCTCTGAAACAGGATTGATGCTAATTTGCTGCAATCTTTCTTCTGTAAGGTCATCAAATGTTTCTTCCCATTTAGTAGAGGATAATCCACGGGCATAAACTTCTGTTCTATATTTATCAAAAGTGAACATGAGTTCTTTATCCCTTTTGTAATCCCCACCGGAACTTACCATTACGGAAAGGAAACTTGGCAACTGATGCGAATTCTTCTTTGTAGCATCATCAGTTTTACATATCCTACATTTCATCATTGTTTTGGCGTAACAAACAAATGGATTATCGTATTTAATGACAATTTTAAAATATCCAAGAATAAAAATTGGATTTAATCTTTTGAATGAATAGAAGCACCAAATAAGCCTGTGAGCGTACCAATCGTTAAATGTTTTGCTACCCAATGTCCATAGTGTTCTTCCCTTAGTTTTTTATCCTTTATCTCGGATTCACCCATTTTTTTGATACAGTCAAAGCCTGTCCTATTTCGAATCTCGGTATTGACCTTATCTATTCCATTCATTAAATGAAATACACCCTTTTCAAAAATACTCAAATTATCCATGTTGATATTTTTAAATTACTTCCCATTTATTTTTGGGCACTATGGGCTGATTGGTAATGTTTGATTATCACAATGCGAAAATTTTCTTTGTAACATAGTTTTCAAAGTATCAAGCCCATGCAAATCTGTGCCTGAATATTCATACATCCCTGCCTTTTGCAATTTATAAGCATTCTTTAGAACCTCCTTCCCGTACAATCCATAGACTGAGAATAGGTTAAGTTGAAATTTTACGCCCATGGATTTTAATTTTTCGTAATATTCTATATCCATGTAGAGGTAGCGTTCTGGGTGGGCCAATACGGGGTGATAACCTTTTGCCTTGATGCGTAGAAGAATGTTTTGCAACCCCATTGGAGGATTGAAGTAGCTCGTTTCCACCAGCAGATGTTTACCATCTTCGCACAATGGCAGCAGATCGTTCTGTTCCAATCGTTCCTCAAACAGTTTGTCGAGCATGTTCTCGGAGGCGAGATGCAGATTTACGTTGCCGTTGTATGCTGATTGCAGTTCAGCAAAGCGTTCTCGCAAATGTCCCGTGGTGTTAGGCATGTCCTCCATGATGTGCGGAGTGAGCCACACTTCCTTTACACCTAATCGCTCGTATTCGGCGAGGATTTGCAGAGCTTCTGCCATCGTCAGCACACCGTCGTCCACGCCGGGCAGGATATGGCTGTGCCAGTCTTCGAAACCACGGAACAATCCGCTTTCTTCCAATGTCTGCTTCTTACCAAAAGGCCACATAGGGAATAGTCTATAAAAGTGGGAAAAGCCTATATGCCGGGAATTTATGGACCGTTCCCCTTGCATAACAGCTTTTCCCGATAATTATCTGTTACTAGTTACTACTTATAATAGTTCTTGCTGCCATAACCGTACTTATAACCATATTTGTATCCATAACGGTAGCCATAGCGGTTGCCGCCACCTTCCGTACCGTTCAGCAGGAGTGCCATGTTCTTGAAACGCTTCTCGTCATACATGCGTTGCAGCTCGGATAGCATGTCACGTTCCAACAATCCGGCACGTACCACAAAGACGGTACGGTCAGCCAGCTTCTCGATGATTTGCGTGTCGGCCACGATGTCGATAGGCGGGCAGTCGATGAGGATGTAGTCGTAATGACCTCGCAATTGTTCAATTGTTTCCTTGAACAACGGCTCTGCCAATAGCTCTGTCGGGTTGGGAGGGATGGTACCTGCGGGCAGCAGGAAGAAGCCTGGAATATCGGGATTTTCCTGCACCAATGCGTCCAAACAGCTTTCACGCTTACCCAAGTAGTCGCTCAGCCCCTTGTGCTGCGAGCCAAGATAGGCCGATGCGGAACCGTGCCGCAGGTCGCCGTCGATGACCAATATGCGCTTGCCCTTCATGGCAAAGGTGGCTGCTGTGTTCATTGTTAGGAAAGTCTTGCCGCTGCCCGGATTGAACGAAGTGAACAAGGTAACACTTGCTTTATTTTCTATTTTTGCATCGAGCATGAACTCCAAATTTGTGCGTAACACGCGAAACGCCTCATTGATTATATCCCTAGAGCCTTGCTTTATGACAATTGACTTGTTCGTATGGGTGCTTTTGTTTTTGCCAGCATCGGTTTTTAACGGAATTTCACCAACAAAAGGTAACGACAAATTCTCAATATCCTTACGCCCGCGTACTTTATTATTTGTATTTTCACGTAAGAAGATAATTACGGCGGGAACTAATATTCCTATAACAAAAGCTGTAAAGACTAATTTCCTTTTAATTGGCTCGGTGGGTTTCATACTCCCAGTCGGAGGAGTTATGACACGAGTGTTATAAGCCGTAAAGGCCTGAGATAATTCGTTTTCTTCACGTTTTTGTAAAAGGAACAGATAAAGAGCTTCCTTTACTTTCTGCTGTCGTTCCACAGACAGCAGATACTTGCCTTGTGATGGATTAGCTGCTATCCGTGCAGTGGTCTGTCGTTCGCTCTGTTGCAAGGAGCGTATTTGGGTATTCAGCGTAGTGATATGATTGTCGATTGAGGTGATAATGGCGTGGCGCATATTTTCTAGCGACTGATCCATATCGGCTACCAATGGATTCCTCTCACTACTGTTAGCCACAAGGTCATTTCTGCGAAGTTGTGCCGTATTGTAATTAGCAATTTGTTGTTCAATACCGGGACTTTCGATGCCCGAATTAGCCGGAAGTAACTGATTCTTGCTTGTGGAATTTGTGAGATAGTTACGGATATACCTAGCCATGGAAAGTTGTGTGTTCAATGCTAGAATTTGCGCATTGGCCTCGCTGCTTTGCGCCATATACATGCTTGCCGCAGCCTGTACATCAGGCAGAAGATGTTCGCTTTTGTAAGAGGAAATGTTTTCATCCACATTGCCCAATTCCTGCTCAATAACGCCAAGCCGGTCACTGATAAAAGCTGAGGTGCTGACAGCGATTTGGTTCTTATCCTTAATCCAGTTTTCATTATAAACGGCTATTACCGTATTAAGTATGTCCTCTGCGCGTTGAATACACACGTCCTTAAATGACAAATTGATAACTGTAGATTTCTCATCACTTAAAGTCACAGAAAAATTGGAAACATAATTTTCTGTAGTCTTTTGGTAACCCATACGTGATACATAAATGGGAGTAGTATATATGGAGGAATCATTCATTGCCGTCACAACAAGATTACCGACAGGGGTATCAACAGTGTCATTCAACATAATCTCGATTGTTCCTTCTATATCTTCACCATCACGTGAAAAATCCGATAGAAGTATATGTCCGTCTTGACTGGAATTTATGGTAAAACTAACACTCTCATTGTCTTTCAAATCGTTAAAGTTCACCCCATAGGGACAGTCACGCCCATACAAAACTTTCTTGTAAAAGCCGCCGTCTGTGTGATAGTTGATGTCCAAGTGGAGTCGTTTCACCACATCAAGCATCACTGCAGGTGACTGCAACGACTGTATCTCATTGTTCACGTTGGTATTGGTCTGGAAGAGGTCAAAATCCCCCATCAAGTTTGCCGCATCACTCAATGAGTTTCCTTTGGAATCCTCCTTGATAAGGAGTGATGCTGACCGAGTATATACTGGCGGTGTAGTTAAAAGGTAGATAACGGCTATCCCAATAGTTACAACCAACGAAATAGCAAACCAATACCATCTGTTTACACAGAGATAGAATAAATCTTGTATGCGGATAAAATCATCTGCTTGCTTAGATTTTGACATATTGTTTTGGGCTACCACGATATTCTAAAATTAGATAGTTATAATCAATTAAAAATTAAGATGCCGATTGAAGTCAGCAATGATGCTAGAGAAATCCAGAACGAGGTAGAGCGCACATTGTTGCCGTTCACAGTCGATTGCCGGGCTTTCACAGCGTTCGGTTCCACATACACTACATCGTTCTGTTGCAGGTAGTAGGCCGGTGAAGTATAAACGTGTTCCCCCGAAGTAAGATCTATCCCGTAAACCCGCTGCACATCCCCTTCTTGTCTGAGCACCATTACTTTGTAGCGATTTCCATAAATAGTAAGATCGCCGGCCATGCTCAATGCGTCAAGTACAGTCAGCCTGTCCCGGTCAATGCTGAAACGTCCCGGATTGTTCACCTCGCCCAACACGGATATGCAGAGGTTGGCAAATTCCACGGTCACGACAGGGTCTTTTACTAAATTCTCTTTTATCAATTCATTCTTTATATATTCAGCGATTTCTTCTCGTTTCATCCCAGCTACATACATCTTACCAAGCACAGGAAAGTCTATCTCTCCATTGGTATCAATGGTATATGCAGAAACGCCTTGATTATTAGAGACTGTAATGCCATTCGTCCTTAAAGACTGTCCTAATTGTCTGGACACATAAGGCAGGTTGAATAAGTCCGTCAACTGTGGGTCGCGGCTGTTCACGATGATGGAAATCTTGTCCTCAGGACGGACAGTAATGGTCTTAATTTCCGGCAATTTGAATTCTGTTTCTCCAGGTTTCAAATCTTGGAAATACACTACCTGTTTGGACGAACCACAAGAACTCAATGCCGCTACGACAGACAATAAAATCAATAGTAAACAAATTGGTTTATATTTATTCATACATCTATGGTTTTCTTGGTTTCTTTGTTTTTCTTGATGCCATGATTGATGCCTAATTGTAACAAAATCCACAAAACAATATCGGTAATCAACAATCCTGTCATTCTCATGAGGTCGATCAATAGCCAGTTTAACACGATAAAAAACAAGGCCACGAATAGTATGGTCACCATCACTATACGGGGGCGCATACCCATGCGCAACAGTTTGTGGTGGAAATGGTTCTTGTCCGGCATGAATGGGTTCTTACCTTCTCGTACACGGTGCATCACCACCCTTACCACGTCAAACAGCGGCACGATGAGTGCCGAAAAGGCCAATACCAGATTGACTTGCCCCGTCTCGCCCTCGCTCATGTCGATGCGGCTCAGGTGGATGACCAACAGACTGATGATGTAGCCCAACGTGAGGCTTCCTGCATCGCCCATAAACAGCTTGTGACCGCGCTTGGCGTTGCCGAAGACATTGTAGAACCAAAACGGCACGATGACGCCGAAGGTGGTAAAGGCAAGCATGGCGAAGATGTATTCTCCCTGCAAAGTGCACATCATTCCCAACACAACAAGCGCAATGCAACATAACCCCGAAGCCAGCCCGTCAATGCCGTCTATCAGGTTGATGGCATTAGTGATGTAAACCACGACGAACAGGGTGACGGGTATACCGATATATACAGGCAGGTCGTATATGCCGAACAGCCCTCCCAACGAATTGAACCATTCGCCCGACCATACCAGCAACAGGGCGGCGGCAATCTGCACGAGGAACTTGTAACGGTAGCCGACCCCGATAAGGTCATCCGTCACGCCCGTCAGGTAAAGCATCGTAATGCCCACCGCAAAGAACAGGAACTCGTAGAGCACGACATAGGGCGAAAGGTTCTCGATGGGATAACCCAAATAATAGCGTATGCCAAGCATAAGGCACATGGTGATAAGTATCACCGGGAAAAAAGACAACCCGCCAAGCCGGGGAACGGGTATGGTATGCACTTTGCGCTCGTCCGGTATGTCGAACAAGCGTTTCTTGTAGGAAATCAGCAGGATTTTGGGAACGATTGCCATCCCAAGTACCAATGCCAATAACCAGGCTGTCAACAAAAACACATAGTTCATAAATAAAATAATGATTGTCTGGCTATAGGGGGGAATGAAACAATTAAAATTCTATACGTTTTTCCCGTGATAAAAAGTCGACGATATTCTTTACTTTCCGGTTATGCCATCTACAGAATGAAGCGTTGTTGCAAGAAAAAATTCTCGCGTCATAAATCCGCAATTTTTCAGCATGTCTTAAGCAATGCAAATTATGTGTGGCCTCCAAGATATTCTTAACTTTTACACTTGCCATGACAATTGGAGTCGGTGCATTGGCTACTTTCATCGGAGTAATAATAGAATCGGCATAGGCACGGCAAAGGAGAAACGCAGACCGTTCGAATGCCACCCAATAGTCATCTGTACGGTAAAGGTAGATTTGCGACAAGTTACTCACCTCCATGAACAAGATGTCGGGTATATGACCATTTATCAATTCAATCAGTTCAACCACCGATGAATTCATGTCATTCCTTTCTAAATATTTATATGAGCTGGATATACTCCGTATTGACTTCCACTGCCGCTGCCAATAACATGGGCAGTTCCACCAAAATCCGTTTTGTTTTGGAACCCCGTGTCGTCACCAAAGTTCCGGTATAGCCATCCAATTGTCCTCCGATAATGCGTATCTTGCGGTTCAGCATATCCGGGGTTATTTCCTCCGGTCGGTAATATTTTGGATTTTCTGTGGCTTCCACAGCCTTGATAAAGCGTTCCATGTCTGTGTTCCTTACTACAATGGGGGTGTGCTGTACACCTAACTTGTAGCGGTATTGCAGCGTGGGGATGGCTTCAACTATAATGTCGAGTTTTTCCTTTGTTTCCTTGACGAAAAGCAAGTCTTGCATGAAAGGTACTTCCCGGTCTTCTCTTTTCCCATGAATGGTAAGCAGCTTATGCACCATCGGGGTAAAGAACTCTATCCCCTTGTCCTTGAACATCAGGTAGGCAGGTTGTTTGGCGTTTCTCCGTTTGAGGTCGCGCATCACGAACCACTGCCTTTCATCTGTCGTAAGCTGCGTTACATCCATAAACCCTACCTTATTATATTAGTTACTTTTCACAAGAAAAGAAATTGTCAGGCGACGATTATCAACCGCCTGTTGAGCGAAGGACAATTCTCTGAGTCCTGCAAGTGTTTGCGATTTACTGAAACACAAGCAGTTATATATGCTTTCTCAAAAAGTTCGGGTGTTTCACCCATTTCCACATTATTCATACTTTGCCTATTCAGGCTTAGTCAGTTTATCATTTAGTGGAGTTTGCATTTCAACTCCAATGCGGTACATCTCTTAGCAAGAGATATATCCTTTGAAATCACAAGCATTAAGGTATTGTAAATCAGTACAGAAAAGAAATCCACAATTATCCATCACTCAACATCTGTTAGACAAAAACAAGTTCTGTCAAACATCAAAATAGGTGTCAAATGAATCTTTTTTGCTCATTCTTACTGTTTTATTTGATATTTTTTATACCTTTGCACCTGCGTATATCTCTTGCTAAGAGATGGTTAGATTTGCTCAACAATTCAAGGATTTTAATACCCCCTTGGCATATTAAGCCCAATCTTCCGAAAACTTCTACCACAAGTGGTTTCTTGTCCTATAGCTATCCTGATCCCGGATAAACATGCTGTGGCTTAAAACCCTAAAACCAGTACGTGATGCCGAATTCGGTACATCTCTCTTTAAGAGATGTGTCCGATGGATATCAACTTTGAATATCAGCTATTTACAGGTTAAAAAGCGACCGTTGCTCAACAAATTGCTTACATTTGCCAGGCAGATACATAAAAATTGAGATAGCTTGAACACATTTTATTTGGCACATTATGGATTTCATAGTATTTTTTGTATCTTTGCACCGCATAAATCCATCTCTTAAAGAGAGATACCTCATTTTACTCAACAAAAATTCCTTCTCCATCTGCAAAAGAACACTCTTCTTTATATCTCATCTTGCATAAATTCTGTGTACGATGTCTTGATTTGCTGAAAATCGTCATTTTTTATTCATCTTTAACTTTTTCGATTAAAGGTAGGCAATAACAGTTTGGCGCATCCACCAAACATGATTAGCCAGTGGGTGCGCAGGGAAATTGTCAGCAAAATCAGCAGTCCGAAAGATAGATAGGACAAATCTATGCCAATCTAACTTATCTGTTTAATCTGTAGGTTATCGTGCATAGACTGCGCGAATGACAGTCAGGTTCGCATCATCAATCACCTGATTATCCAAGGAACTCAAGTAGATGCGTGTGGTCTTTTCCGAATCATGCCCCAATGCCTGGCTGATTGACGGGGTGGGTATGTTCAGCCGATAGGCAGCACTGGCCCAGCAATGCCTTGCCGTGTAGGTTGTCAGCGGAATGGGGCAGTTTACGAGTTTGCCAATCTTTTTCAGCTGGACGTTCATCCGGTGCAGGGCATTCAGGTATTGCCTCCGTATGTCGCCCCCTTCTTCGCTTAGGATTGGCAACAAATAGCGGGAACCCTCCACGTGGTGGCGGTCAACTATCTCCTGCATCTGTTTCTCCCATTTGATTTCGAGTTTCTGCCGGGTCTTTTGGCGGGAATAGGTCAAGTAGCCGTTTTTCAATTGCCCGGTTTCCAGCATGGCCAAGTCCACGAACGAAATGCCTCTCAGGTCGAAGCTCATCAGGTAGAGGTCGCGGGCAAACGCCATTTCGGCATTCCTGCTCAAATCCAAGTCCTTAATTTCTTTGACGGTTTGGATAGAGATGGCCCGCTTGGCGGTCTTGTCCACGCCGGTATAAACTTCCGCGAAGGGGTGCCGGTCTATGGTAAGTTTCTTTCTCACGGCACGGTTGTAGATGGCCCTCAAGTTGCGGTTGTAAAACGAAGAGGTATTCCTGCACAATCCGCAATCCTCAAGGAGGTAATATTCATACTCTTTAACCAGTTCTTCATCTATTTCATCTAAACGGATGTCGCCTTGTTCCCCACGGAAACGCAGGAAACTGTTCACGGATGAAGTGTAGGTCTCGGCAAGACGGTGCTTTCCCGTGCGTTTCAGATGTTCCACCAGTTTGTGGGAAAACGCGCGAAGGCACTGTTCGTCATCATCGGGCAACTGGTAAGCCGCCACCACTTCGTCCGCAGAATACGGCTTGCCCGACTCGTCCAAACGGTGGATAATCGCTTCGATTCGTTTCCTCATATTCTGCAGGTTCTGTGCTATTTCCGCCAAATAGCAACTGCGTTCCGGATTTTGTTCAGGGAGTGCCACTTCTCCATCTTTCCATTCTTCGGGGAAAAGTTTGTAACCTGTACTAATTTGCCGTGCCATACGGTCGTGAATCACTTGGAAATAGACGGCTCCTGTTTTCCCTTTTACCCGCGAGGGTCTGAATTTAGCTTTTACTGATGTTGTCATAACATTGATATTTTATTGTTGAAGTATCATTTCGCCCCTCGGCGGTTCACCACGTCTTTAATCATCTCCTTCACATCCATCCCCACCTGAACGAAGTTCTTGTACAAGATACGTTCTTTTTCCTCTTTCGACGGGAAAGTATAGAATTTGGGCAGCGGCACATACCCGGCTTCCTCCTGCTTGATTTCCGTCATATCGAAATCGGTCTTGCAGAAGAACTTCGAGGTCTTGAATTCCTCGGCTTCCTGTATGTTCATGCTGCCGCCCCTGCCGGTCTTGGTCTTCACGAAGTCACGGGCAACCTGTCCGCATATCCATCCCGTAGGTAGGTCGCTTATCTTCGAGGCGGGAACAAGGTTGTCCATGTTTTCGTTCAGGTTGATGCTGGTCTTGTCCCGGTCGATAGTCACGCCTCTTTTCAGTTGCACGACCTTGCCGAAGATGTCGTTGCTCAGCCATTCCAAGGTTTCCTTGGATCGGGCAGAACCAGATACGACATTACCTACTGTAGTGATAATCTTCTGCATACCTACCTTCCCGTAGTCTGCCTCCAACTGCGGCAACTCTTGGAATCCCAACGTCACGCTCACCTTGTTGCTTCGCGCCGTACCTATCAGACGGTCTATCTTGTGGAAATACAGCGTGGGCAGCTCGTCCACGATGATGCTCACGGGCACGTTCTTGCCCTGCCCGGTATTCACACGGGTTACCAGTCGATTCAGGATAAGGGCGTTCAATGCTCCGATGATGCTTTCCATTTCCGGGTCGTTGGCTATCAGCAGATAGCTGGGTTTTTTCGGGTCGCTCACCTTCAGGTCGAAGTCGTCCCCGTCCTTATGGAATATCCAATAAGATTCCTTGGTGGCCAATCGGGAAGTATAGACACGCAACGTGCCTATCATACCCTCCAACTGCTCCATCGCCTTGTTCTGGAAAGCCGTCTGGAACGGGCCGAGCAGCGGGGCAACCTCATTGTCGGTCTGCAACACCTCAAAGATGGTTTGATAACTCTCGTTCAGGAACGACAGGATATGCGGCATGTCCGAATACTTGCCCAGCCAGTAAGCAGGTTCCACGATGTTGCCGCCTTTGCGGTCACGCACCACACCCGTAGGCTTCCAGAATTTGGTTTCCTTGTCCTGCACTTTCTCCGCATACAGTTTGTTCCCGTCCTTGTCGTATGGCTCCCGTTCGTAGTTAACGAAGAAGTAGATGCAGGCGGCAAGGAAGTTGACCGCCGAGGTCTGGAAGAACTGGTCGCTGCCTCCTCCCTCTTTCTTGCCTTTCTGCAAAGATTCCAATAGCGTTTCCGCCGTTTCGCTGGCAGCAGCGAGGTTGGGGATGTACTTTGCCTGTATCGGGTTCACCCTCCGGCTGTATTCCACGTTCACAAAGTTGATGATGTTGAACTTGCAGCCCTTTGGTAGTTTCCCCAGCTTCTGGTTCTTCTTGTAATGGTAATACAGCTTGGTCGCCAAAGTGGGGAACTTATAATCGTAAACTACTAAGGCAAAGCCTTTTGCGGAGTGCTGTCGGATAAATGGTTCGATGATGGAAAAGGTCTTTCCGCTACCTGGAGTGCCGACCACCCATGTTCCTCTGAAAGGATTGACGATATTCACCCATCCCTTGCGGAATTTGCCTTTGTAATAATAGCGCATGGGTACATTCACCGAATACTTGTTCTCCACCAACTCCGTGCATTGCTCGAAACTTTCATTTTCCAAGTTGAAACGGTCTTTCAGCAAGCCTTCTTTCAAGAACTTGGAGATATTATCGAGTGCCACATGGACAAGGATAGTACCCATTACGGATGCCGCCATATAGAAGATGACATTCAAACGTAGGGAATAAACACGCAGTTCCATCGGATGATTGTAAAGCCAAACAGACAGCACCAAAAAACCGATGCCGCTCACCAACGGGTATAGCACCTGCCTCCGGGCATTGAACTCCAAATGTTTCTTGTTACGCGTACCCACGCAGGTAATGCAAATCAGCAGGACGGTTGCCACCTTGCTGTAAACGAGATTTCCGTCGTGGTAGATAAGCCATGTCTTCATGCGGTCATGCACATCGCACACGATACCGTTCCAGAGGTCGAGCACTGCCGGGTCGATGGCGTACATGAAGAACTCCACCAACACCGACACATACACCACAGTCCGAAATATCTTATAAGCCCCTTGCAGTTCCTTACTTTCTTCCATGTTTCCTTTCTATATTTGGGTCCAATTTACAAACGTGCAATAATTCTTCGTTCTTCATTCTTCATTATACAAAGTGACTATCGCCCGCACCTTATGCCCTTGCAGTTTGGGTGTTTCCTGTATGGCACCGCTCCCCATCGAGAACAGCCATGCTTTGGCGGTTTCCTGTCCTTCTACTTCCGTACTCGTCCAGTACCAACATTCATCGGCATCATCGGGCAGTAGTTCACCACCGCAAGACTTGATGTAAGGATTGATAGATGCCTTGGCAGCATAAAGCAGCCGCATTTGCGCCACCGAAGGCACGTAGGCACTCTGTCCGTACCGCCACATATCGAATACCTGCATGGCCATAGGTGAAGAAACATCGTCTGTGTCATACAGGGCAAAGGTATTCTCGTTCCCATCGTAAGCCGTCAAGTCAGCAGACGTTCCTTGCGAAATGCCCAAACTGTCAGCAAAGGCTTCCGGAGGAAGGTCATGCAGATAGACCGCATAGCCAGTGCCACTCATTTCTTCATTGCGGTTCACATGGAACACCACAGCTATCGCTTCCTTGCCGGAAGCCACATAATCCTCGTAGCTTCGTGTCTTGCCGTCCGTACAAAGTATGTGTCCTACTTTCATCGAGGTGTCCAACGGGTCGTGATGCCCGTCGCAACCGGTCAAGCCAACACCCAACATGGCCACGACCGCCACACACGCTATTCTAGTTTTAATCGTTCTCGTTTGCATACCTTATAATATATATAGGTGAATACTCCATTCTGCGAAAATCTGTTTAATCTGTGTCATCTGTGTGCCAATCTCTTATTTCGTGGGTATCTTCACGCCGATGACAATACCTGTCCGAAACAAATCTTCCCCTTTTATCATCAAGTCGCACTTGGCTTGCCAAAACAGTTTCCAGCCCTTGCGCAACGCATAGCTGTGTTCATAGCCCACATGAATGCCGCCCAGTACCTTGTTTCTGTCCGAGCCGAGCGACCCGCCCAACCGCAAATTGCCATGATGGTTACGGCTTCGGAACACGCAAGGCTTGTAGGCCGCACCCACGCCCCAAGTGTTGTAGTGGTTCCAGAACGATTCGGGGCAAATATGCTTGCAATCCTCACATTCGTCCCATTTCAGATAGACATTTCCGAAGAACTCCCACGCATGGTGGTAGTTCGTTTCATACTCGTAACCCACCGTCAAGTCCAGCCCTCTCTCATACAGCAGGCCTGTACCGATTTGGATGCGTCCTTGCCGGTCATCGGCAAAACCCGGCAAAGTGGCTACTAACATGAATGCCAATATGACTAAGCCCTTTGGCACAGCCAAATTCTTCATTCTTAATTCTACATTCTTCATTTCCTCTATTCCTCCTGTAATAAAGCCTCATTAAAACTATCCGCGCAAAGCACGTCCTCATAGTCGATGTTCAAAGCAATGGTACGCCCCGAAATCTGTTTCTCGCTCACCTCGATGGTCAGCACCTTGTCATTGGGAAAAGTCATTTTCTTTATGACCAGCACATTGCGGTAACCATGTTGGAACGAACTACGTTGCTCCAATTTCATCTCCGGCTCCAGTTCGATAACTTGTGAGTTGGTGGCTTTCGACACCTTCTTGTCCGCCAATTTGACGCGGATTTCGTCGATGTCAAAGCGGATATTCGTCCTGTTCTCGATGGAGAAGTCAAGGAAGAAGTAGTCGCCCACGGCATAGATGTTGTTCAGGCGCATGGTCATGCGGTGTTGCCTGCGGTTCACGTTGCGGTAGCGGGCGGGCGACAGCCACACCTGCCGGGCAAAGCGGTACATGTCCTCGGTGGAGAGCGACACCGCCGGGTTACGGTAGGCGGTCATTTCCATGGGCTGCACCTCCTTGTCCGTTACGGCTTCCTGCATCCGAGTGGTGTAGAGCAAGGCGTATTGGGTACGGTAGCGTTCCGTCACGATGGTGACGATGGCCAGCACCTCGCCGTCTTCATGCCCGGCCTCTTTCGGTTTCAGGCGGATGGTATTGTTGATGGGCTGGTCGCCCGCTATCTTGTCAGTGGAAATATCCACAAAGCGGATGGGCTCGGTGGCGGTGATGACGGTCGTCACCTGCTCGTTCACCGTCAGTTGTTCCATTTCGTTGTAGGTTTGCTGGGCCTGTGCCGAGCTTGCGGTAATCCATGTGGCAACAAGCAGCATCACTTTTGCTATCAGTTTCATTTTTAGTTTGTTTATTTGTTACATCGTATGTCAGTTCCTTTTCTCCCTGCCGTTCACCAAATAGACGAACGTGCCGTATTTCAGTTTCGCCTTGTTCTTGCGGACAGCCTTCGACAAAGCATTGCTCGTGCGCTGGTAGGCGTTCTGTATGGCTTGCATCCCCCATTGAGCGAAAGTGTTCCCGGTAGAGCCGTTGTTGATGCTCATCGTGCTGCCGAGGGCATTGGAGGCCACATCTTGTGTGGTTTCACGGAAGGAACTGCTCGGCACATAAAGTCCTTCCAGCCCGTCCGTGTCGTAGAGCGACAGATTCACTTTTACCAGTTCATCCTCCACCAACAGGCTCTTGATACTGCCTTTCACGCGCTGGCTGCCGAAGCCGCTCATCGTGGCATACAGGTACGAGCCTT
>OHFP01000110.1_pt1 | contig 50016 bp, 55 predicted proteins | sample 1567591 | NCBI WGS metagenome assembly OHFP01 (sample SAMEA3879547, study PRJEB24766) | human gut metagenome | biome: human-associated habitat; feature: feces | place: USA | collected 1985/1987 | reverse complement strand
AAGCCGCCCACATCCTTGAGGTCATCCTGCTGGACCTTTTTCATGTTCAAGTATTCTGCCAACGGCTCTGTGCCCCTGGCAGGTGTCTGGAGCCTTGCCCACAACTCTGATATGAGCATAGTCTGAGGCAGCCAGGACATTGCACGCCGGTTGCTACCGGCTGATATTGTTATTTTGCGGTCATATTGCATCTTGGCTCACCTCTCTATCTACATAAAACCTCCAACCGTTCCGATAGGCGGAGGAGTTTTTCAGCTTTTATGGTGTCAACTTCTGAACGGTTGCCGTAAATGATACGGAGCTGCTCAAGCATGATTTCCACATCAGCCATTTCCTCTGAAATATTGGTTGTGTTCTTAAAGCCTCTCATGTTCTTGGAGAGCTCTTTTGTAAGTTCAGCCATTTCCTCCATGCAGAGGACAAGCTGGTGCTCCTTGCCACATTTCTTGACGGCGGCGGTATAGATGTCACGGGTTTTCATAGCTGCACCTCACCGTCACGGACAACCACGGCACGGTCATCCCAATACTCGGATGCTCCAACCTTTCTGGGGCGGGTGCCAAAGGCAGCAATCCAGGAGGGGAGGCTTTCATTGACCGCATCAAAGTGTAGTCCCCATTGGGCACAGGCATCCAACGCCTGTTGGAGCAGTTCACCCTCCCGGCAGGTCCATAAAATCAGACCGGCGCCGGCGGCTTGCTCCGCAATGGCTTTGTCGATAACGCTCCGGTTGGGTGCTCCGATGTTCGGAAAAGCATTTGTGCAAATGCACCCGTCAAAATCAATGGCTATGGCTTTCATCTAAAGCACCTCCCTGTCTTTTTGTCTTTGAGCTCAATGCGTGCAAGCAGTTCAAAACCGCTTTCAGCAATGATAAATTTAAGCACTTTTATGAGAAAATTGACCTTGCCCTCCAGCGCGGCATCCTCCTGCATAATGGGTTTCAAAGCATGGTATGCGGTAGGGTCGGGGCATCCGCTTTGATTGAGAAACGGGTTTCTGTTTTCAGCCATCACGGGGCCTCCTTTCCTACAATTTCGCCTGCACAGGCGGCGTAGCCTGCAAGGTCAATAAAGCTGTCCATTTTGTCACCATTGTGGATGCGTGCCACTTTCAGCAATGCCAGCATCATGGCAACATCTTTGGCGGTGAACAGGGTGCCCATGTAGACCGTCCAAAGCTGCCCAATGAGGCCAAAGCTGTCCTCCGGCGTTCCATAGTCCTGCTCACGCTCACCGCAGACACAAGCCTTTGCGGCATCCAATATCTCTGCTCTTTTCATATGACACCTCCAAAATCAGATGCGGCAGACGGGTGCTGACAAGCGGGGCAAAGGTCAATCCATTCCCCATGCGCGTCTTTGCGTGAACGCCAACCAGCGGCTTTTTTGGCATCCACCGCATCATAGAAGTCCTCAAACGGTCCGATGTCATCACCGCAGATGTCACACACGGCAATGTAGATGTCATAGTCCTTTTCAATGCTCATTGTTTTCTCCCTCCTCCGGAAAATGGTATTTTGTCACGGCAATGGGAAAGTCCTCAATTTCGCTTGCCCAGAGGCAAGAGCCTTTTCCGTTGAGCCATTCCCATATCAGCGGAAAGCCCCCAATGCCGTCAAAGAGGCTTGCCATTGTGGGATGTCCGCAGCCTACACAAAGGCTCAGACGGGTCAAGACATACGCCCAGGGTGGGAGGGCAATGCTATTGCCAAGCGCCTTGTAGCGTGCGGTGTCTGCACTCTCAGCGTGGCTCTTGCCGTTTTCTCCTACCCATGCGCCTATGTCTGTCCAACCGTCCGGAAAGCCTTGCAGGCGTTCACATTCCAAAGGGGTAAGACGGCGGACGGTCAGCCGTTCGGTGTCAATCACGCTGTTAAAGTTCTGCTTATCCGGCATCCGTTGTCCCCCCCCGCATTTCGTGCGGTGAGAGTGTCGATGACCCGCCCACCGTTCCAGTATTGGTACATATCAAGTTTTCACTCCCTCCGCCATAATCACCGCCGGAGGCTTTCAGAGTTCCGCAGCCTCGGCGGTAGTTTCCATATTGATAGTTTTCATACATAATCATTCTCTGTGCCTCCATCCTTGTAGCACACTATGTGTGACTGCTTATAGTCCCTCGCCATAAGGGTAGGGCATACATCGCAGCCGATTGACATAAAAGAGCCGCAAGTGGCGGCGTAAACATCAGCTACTTGTTTTCTAATATCAGAGGAACATTCCCCCCCCGGTGCCCATTTGACCGCTTAGGGTCTGCACAACGCCGTCCTCATTGATTTTCACACGGCTGTCCTGCGGGTGGTTTTCAACAGCAAGCTGCACAATGGCAATCCCACCTTGATTTTTTGCGGGGTCGGGGCGGGTGGCATCTAATGTTTTAGAAACGCCAACCTCACGGCATCCGCTGTGCGGATTTGTGCTTTTCATGCTGTTTGAGGCAAGGCTGTCAAAGCTAAAAGCCTTGGCGTGGTTTTCAATGACCACCGCACGCCCTGCACCTGTTGCACCAAGCGTGTGGCATGGGTCACCAACCTGTGGATTGCTTGCGTTGGTCTTACTGGTGACGGTTTCACCGTTGTAGACGATTGCAAGCCGTCCTCTAATATCTGCATCATGCTTTGGCATACCGGCTCCGGCACGCAAGGTGCTTGCCACATCGTCCAGCGGCTCACTGTAAACGGCGGGGCGGTCAATAGTGTTGAGGGTGTAGCTTACTCCCTCTGTCCATCCTTTGCCGTTGCATCCTGCGGTGTCGGCTCTGTCAATGCAGTTTCCCTGGATGCAGAATGTTGACCCGCCTGGTTGAGCAGCGCCGTCTTGAGCAGGGGCGGCAGCTCTTTGCCACGGCGCTCCGCTCTGCGGACAATACCCAGGCACGCCTTGGCGCTCAAAGAGTATTTCGGGTGCGGTGAGGCCTCCAAAATCTGCGACAAGTGCGATGCGTTTTCTACGCTGGGGCACTCCCCAAAACTGAGCATCGAAAACGCGCCAAGCAATGCTCCATTTTCCTCCCACATCGGTGAGGCATCCGGCTGTTGGCCATCCGTTCTTAGGGACAGAAACAGCGGGGACTTGCGGCTCTGCGATTTTGATTGTTTCTTGGAGGACTGCCCCAAAGTCCTCTCCTTTGTTGGAGCTGAAAGCTCCGGGGACATTTTCCCAGACCATCCAACGGGGGCGGATGTCTGTACCTGTTCTACCTCTTGCGGCATCTGCACACCTCATTTCTTTTATAATTCTGATTTGCTCCATAAAGAGCCCGGACCGTTCACCGGCAAGACCGGCACGCCTGCCGGCCACAGACAAGTCCTGGCAAGGACTGCCGCCGATGATGACATTGACGGGCTCCACCATAGAGCCGTTGATTTGCGTTATATCTCCCAAGTGTTTCAATGGTGAGCCTCCTATCTTTTCTCAATTTCCTCAAACACCATCTTTTCCGGCAGCATTTTGTGGCACACATACACGCTGCTAAAGGGCGGATTGAGTGATGGTTTGGGGTCTTGGTAGCTTTGGAAATACGCCACTCGTCTGTTGAAATACATGATTTCAAACTCGTTTTCTCTGAACATTTCAAAACGCTCTTGGCTCTCAAACAGTCCTACAACGCCAACCAGCATTGCAAAGGGTTTTCCTATGTCAAAGAGCCGTTGCAGCACTTGCCCCTTTACGGAGTACGGAGGGTTGCTTATGATATAGTCACAAGCAGGCGGGACACATTGGAAAAAGTCCCCCCCCGTGGCTATGTGAGAGTGAATGACTGACACGCCGCAGGCGGCATATTGGGAGAGCAGTTTGACAAAGTTGCTTTCCTCTGTGTCAAAGGGGCACCAGATGGTGCAGGGCATTTTGATGTACTTGAGTATTGGCTTTATTGCATATTCCGGTGTGTAAAACTCATCATTTTGGGAGGATGCCACTTTGTCCATTTTCATGTTGCGTGTACCTCCTCGGTGGTAAGTAAAATAATTTTTCAGTAACGGTAAATTGGTTGCCCTTGTTCCGGTCTAAAGTTCGGGTAAAGGGTTTTTCCCATATACATTGGATGTCCGGCGGTGCCTCTTGTTCACTGACAAAAACCGTGTGCCCTAAATCGGCAAGTAGCCGCATTGCTATCCAAAACTCTGTGGTGTCAAACTTGTCCCCGGTGTAGCCCGTGGTGTTGTTGTAGGGCGGGTCAGCGTATATCACAGAATTGGGTGGGATGCACAAGCGGCGGTAATCACCACACACAAATTGGGCATCTTGCAGCGTTGCCATATCTTTCAGTAGGGAGCGCTTGCTCTGTTCGGCGTAATTGGTGCCGGTTTTATTCCTTGCGTATCCGCCAAACCATTTGCCTCCAAAGCTGCACCCAAAGCCTACAAAACCGGCAAGAACGGGGTCTGCATCCTTGTTTTCCCGTATGTATCGGTACTGCTCCAGAGTGATGTGCTCCGGCAGGTTATAGCCTTGTTGAACGCCTTGGAGCATTGCAATGAGGTATTCGTGCCGGTCATTGAGGAGTTTGCGGGAAAAACCTTGCACCTTGCTTTCCACGGCACAACTGCCGCAAAATAAGCTGACAAAGCAATCCCCCCCCGCAACCTGCATGATTATCTGAGCAATGGGTTTGGCAATTCTTGATTTTCCGCCTTGGTATCTCATTGATAATCTCTGCGATTGACCGGGCAATCCGGCTTTTGCCGCCCATGTATTGCATGGTCAATCAGTCCTTTCTAAAGAATTGCCCCACCCAACCGTCTGCGTTTAGCGGCAGTCCGGGCGCCCAGGGGATAGGCTGGCGCATAATGGAGCACACATACTCAAGCATGGTGTCCTCATCCGCCCATGGGGTCACATCAATAATGACCTCATCGTGCACATGGAACACAACAGGCAGGTGCGCCGCCTCAAGCCGTTCTATGGTGTCGGCAAGGCAGTCACGGGCGATGGCCTGCACGCAGTTCTCCACCAGCTTGCCGCCGTAGGTTTCAATGCGTTTCCACCGTTTGGTTTTCTGGTCCATGCCCATGTAGGAGATGGACGGGTTGCCCCATTGGTTTTCACCAATGCCGGGGCTTACATAGTAGAGTTTGCGCCCAGACGGCAGTGTGATGGTCATGCAGTCGGTGCCCTGGTTATAATCAAATTCACGGGTGATAATTAAGCCGTTGATGCCTATGGAGCCGCCCTGTGTGATAACCTGGACGGCGGCGTTGTCCATTGCATACCAGAGGTCACGGATGCGCTTGTTTGCCTCACGCCAGCGGCTCACGATGTCGGGCAAGTCCTCCTCCGGGATGCCCATATCCAAAGCACCCATATTGATGAGCGCCCCTGTGCTGCCCTGGTAGCCAAGCGCCAACTCTGCAACCTTGCCTTTCTGCCGGAGAGCATACTCCGGGTTGCCTTTCTTGATGAGGTCAATGGGCACGCCAAACATCTGGGATGCGGATGCCTCATAGATTTTGCCGTGGGTGCGGAACACCTCAAGCCGCCATTGTTCGCCCGCAAGCCAGGAGATGACACGGGCCTCAATAGCGGAAAAGTCCGCATCAATCAGCACATGCCCCTCCGGTGCAACAAAAGCGGTGCGGATGAGCTGGCTGAGGCTGTCCGGCACGGAGCCGTAGATAAGCCGCAAGCCGTCAAGGTTACGCTTTCGCACAAGGTCACGGGCAAGGGGCAGCGGCTCTAAATAAGTGCGGGGCAGGTTTTGCACCTGCACCAGTCTGCCTGCCCATCTACCGGTGCGGTTGGCTCCGTAAAATTGGAGCAGTCCACGGACACGGCCATCCGGGCAGACAGCAGCCTCAATGGCATCATATTTTTTGGTGCTGGTCTTGCCTAATTCCTGGCGTATCTCCAGCATCCTTTGCACCTGCGGGCTGTTGCCGTCTTTGTTCAAGAGGCGTGAAACGGTATCTTTGCGGAGGTCAGTGAGTTCCTCGCCCATTTCCTCCTGCAACCACTGTGTAAGCTGTCCAACGCTGTTGGGGTTGTCCAATTTGGAGAGGTCGGTTGCCTCCTGCATCAAGTTCTTGCGGACGGTGCTGCCAAGATAAAGAGCGCCGCTGACAAAATCCATATCCACCGCAACGCCACGGGCGTTGATGATGAGGTCGGTTTCCCACTGTTTCTGCACAAAGTCCGGCACGGGAAAAGCGGAAAGCCTCCGCTCAATTTCCATTTCCGTCACAACATCCTGGCAGCAGTATTCTTTGAACAACTGCCACTTTGCCGGGTCATGCTGTGGATAGTTGCGGGTACGCCCACCGTTGGCTTTAGTAGGGGCGCATGGTACGCAGAAATAGCGGATGAGTGCCTTGCCGGTATTCAGCTTGCGCTTATCCTCCTCAAGTCCTAACGCCCGTCCCGTGGCATCCAAGCCCGCCGTATAGCCGCAGTAGAGGCCGTGGAACATGGTGCAGCGCCACTGCTCCGGCGGCAGATAACCAACAAACTTTGAGAGGCACCCCCATTCAAAGGGGGCGTTGTATGCGTGCTTGATGTACTCCGGGCTGGTGAGAGAATTGACAAGCCACGGGGGTAGTTGTTCCCCCGTGGCCAAGTCAACGATTTCGACAGGGGCACCATCCAGGCTATAAGCAAACAGCAGGATTTCAAAGTCGGGACTGGAGATATACTTTTGAGCGCCGGCTTTGGCAATCGGTACGCTGGAATAAGTTTCAAGGTCTATACTGAGATGGTGCATGATGTCCTCCTTTTACATGGGCTGTCCTGTGATGGGGTTGATACCGTTTCCGTTGTTCCAAGGTGCGGTGTTCATAGGCGGCTGAGGAGCAGCCGCAGGCGCAACACCGTAGGCAACGGGCGTGGGCACTCCATAAGCGGGAGCAGCCGCAGGGGATGCGCCGATGCCTGCAAAGTCGGATGCGGCGGAGGACTGCCCACTCAGCGGCTCACCGTCACGGGTCTTGAGAACATTGCCAAGACCGCAGCCAACGCCCTTGTTGCCGCTGTTGGAGTAACCAAAGAAACGGACTGTGACACGGGCATACATGCCGCTGTAAATGTCAGCGGGGGAAAGCTCACAGTTGATGTTGTCGATGCCAACAACCTGCGGCTTGTTCTTGGTGGAGGCGGTAATCACCCAATGCCCCTTGCACTCATCGCCAAAGGGCACGCCGGACTTTCTCACGCCGTCACCGTCCCAGATGGGGACGGCCAGCATGGGAGGCCGGGCACCGTTCCACACCTTGGTCAAGGCCTCCTGGGCGGCGGCCTGGATGGCGGCGTCAATGTCCGCCTTGGTGCTCACATCCGTCTTGGGGATGAGGATGGTGACGGAAAACTTGGGCTCACCGCCCTGCTTGGCGGCTCTGGGGGTGGTCAGATTGCAGTAGGACAGGCGGACCTCGCCGGTCAGCACTTTCATGGGGTCATTCTGATACATAGTCACTAATCTCCTTTTCACTTAAAATTCATTTTTTGTTTTGTATCATTCCAATAGCCGTAAATCCGCACCCAATGTTGGTGGATGCCTTTGGCGCTCTTTACGGCTTTATGGAGCCTGTTGTTTTGGGCCATGATGGCACGGCCCTTTTTGCTCTGCTTGTTCGGCACAAGCCGCCAACCGTTTTGAAAATCAACGGATGTCTGCCTCCACGCCTCTTTGCTTTCCTCAACGATGTGTGGGAGAAAAGCCTCCACAGCATCAATGGCTGTCTGGTTGTTCCACGGTTCTGAAAGCATCAGCTTGAACAGCTTGCGGATATTCGGAGCAGGTAGCCCCGTGAGCTTGTCCAGATAAAGCTCAAAACGGGCGGTGTCATACTGAAAGCGGATGGTTGCGTGGGTCATCGCTTGCCTCCCATCTTTCTATCCAAGTGGAAAAGTTCTTTTGTCATATAGTAGGAAAGCAAGCAGGCAATCCAACCGTCAACTTTGCCGCTGTGGACGGCGCCCTCAAACACATACTCAGCGCCTACCCAACAAAGGGTGAGAATGGTGAGTACAAAAGCATACATAAGGGCAAAAAGAGCAAGTTTCGGTAGTAGAGGTTTCATTGTTCGCTCACCACCCCGGCAAAGTCGGAGGCGGCAGGTGAGTAGGTTTCCCTCTTGTCTGTCGCAAGCGCAAGGGTAGGTTTGCCCAAAGGTTTGACCACAAAGCTGCCGATTTTCTCAGCAAATTCCGCTTTGCCCATCAGTTTCTCCAGTTCGGAGAGGGTTTTAGGCTTACGGTCATAGACAAGCGCCTCATCATATCCGGCGGCAATGACAGCCTTGATGGCGGCATCCTGGTCCGTAAAGGTGCGGTTGCTCCGTCCTGCCACAAGTTTCCATCCGTCAATCGGCTTGCCGTCAAGCAGGGTCTTGAGGGCGTATTCCTCAAGGTCCTTGTACCACTGGACAAGCTGCTGCCCACGGATAAGCAGGTCACCAATTTCCGCATCAGAGAGGAGCGGGTGGACTTCATTGCCGTGCGGTCCGATGTGAGAAAACTCCTGCGGCACCAGACTGTCAGCAGGAACGCTGGAGGCAGGCACACAGTCCTTGAAATCCTCTAAAGCGGTGTTGACATTGGCACGGGCACGGCACTGTGCCTTGCCACGGCAAAAGCGGCAGTGTTCGCCGGGAACAAACTCACCCAGACCGGAGAAAGCCTTTTGTGCAATCGGCTTGATACTATCGCCCCATGCTTTCAGTTCTTCCACGGTGATGATGTCGGTGGTGTAGCTGTCAAGGCGCGGCTGGTCAATGCTCATGCGTACCTTTTTGATGTTGTCCCCAAAGATAGGGGCATAACGCTTGAGAGCGCCCAGGGCGTAAAGCCGCATCTGAGGGTTTCCAACAGCGGACACGGGCACGCCTTTCCCATGCTTGTAGTCCGTGATGCTGAGGGTGTCCCCGCCAATCATCACATTGTCACAGGTGCCAAAGCCCTCCGGCACATAGTCGTTAAAGTCAACCTTGACCTCTGCGGCAACGGTCGGCGCACTGTCATAGAGCATTGCCTGCTCCGTGAGGTGTTCCATGTAAAGGTCTGTGGTCTTGTCCATTTCCGGGTTATAAAGCGGCTCTTTCTTGAGTTTGTTGAGGCGAGTGGTGTAGGTGCGGGAGGTCATCAAAGTGAATTTCTTGAGGGTCTTGAGTTCTGCAATGGCGTGAGCCAAGCGCCCCTCCTCCGCATATTCGCTTGTGCTTTCCGGCAGACCCTCCTCAAAACGGGGAGCCGCTGTGCAGTTAAGCCATCGTGCTGCCGATGATGCAGACAGCAATGCGTGTTTTTCTGGAGGCATCAGAGCACCTCCTTAAATCTGGGCGCCAAGGGCACGCAGTTCCGTGGCAAAGGCGCCGTACTGGTCGGGGGTGAGCTGGGTGACAGCCTGCACGCCGTACTTGGTGAGCAGGGCAAGCAACTGCTCCATCTTGCCTGCATCCACAAGGTTTGCACCTGCTTTTGCAATCTGGTCAAGGGTGTAGGTCGGAGCGGTTACCGGCACAGCGGGTGCGGGAGCCGCAGCGGTGGGCATAGGTGTCACAGGCGGTGCGGCAGGCGTGGGCGCGGGTGCGGGAGCCGGTGCAGAGGCGGCAACGGGTGCAGGAGTGGGGGCCGTCTGCACAGGTGCGGGAGCAACGGGAGCGTTGCCGGCCGGCATGTTAAAGTTGAGCGTGCCCTCATTCGGCACGGTGATATTGAGTGCGGTTTTGTCGATGGCTGCGGCAAGTTTTTCAACTGCGGCAACCAATTCCGGCACATCAATCTTGATTTTCATTTCCATCATCGTTATAATCCTCCTTAGTGGTAGTTGTTGTTTCACAATCGCAGCGCTCACCGGGGTCAAGGTTTGCGCCGCATTTTGGGCATGTCCAGTAGTAAGGCATCTTTATCCCTCCAATACGCTTGTCCAGTGTTCAAAAGCTGCCATCACTTTGCGGGAGTAGTCGGTTTGGAATGTTCCAGCATCCCAAAGTTTCTGTGCTCCCGTGGGGCCGGAGTTGTATGCCATCAAAGCCAACTCCGGCTTTCCGTATTTATTCAAGTGCTGAGAAATAATGTAGATACCCGCCTCAATGTTTCCATCATAGGTCATAACATCAAAACCTATTTCAGAGAGCCATTCATGGTTGATGGAGTTAATCTGCATGAGGCCATAGTCACCGGTGCCGCTGACGGCATCCGGGTCAAAGTGGGTTTCCACCTCTGCAATGGCGAGTGCCAGGGCATACGGCACGCCATACTCCTCACAGCAGTCCTGCATGGTTTCTTGGAGGTCATAGCTTAGGAGCCGTCCCTCACTTACGATGTCATCACGGGTGCGGCTGACAGGCGGCGCAGCGGTCACGGGCGTAGGCTCCGCAACCGTCGTGACTGTTGGCATCGGTGTTTCTGCCGCAACGGTTGGGATGGTTGGCTTGTCCTCCTTGCAGGTGCATAGCCAGACGAACACAACGCAGCACACAATGGTGATGAGGGCAACACGGCGCTGCCGTCTGATTTTACGGGCACGGCGGCATCTGCGTGAATAACGCCGGGCCTCTATCTCATGTGTGGTCATGTCAGCCACCTCTTACTTGTCGGCTCTGCTGAAAAGTTCCTCAACCAGCTCTCTTGTGGTGTAGGATGCAAGGGCATTTTCCGGCTCCACAACATAATTAGAGGGGAGGAGGAAAGCGGGACGGGACCCGTAGGTATTGCTGCAGTAGTTGCCGTTGACATTGCCATTGGTGTTCAAGCCCATGACCCAGGTTTCATCTCCATCCACGCAGGGGGTGCTCCAAGGGGTAACAGACCATTCCCATTTTTCCGGCTTGGGGATGATGTCATGGTACTTGCGGTACTCATCAAATGTAAGTGGCGCAATGCGGCAGGTGTCAATGCCATACTGCTTGCTACCGTTGACTGCGGTGAGGTCAATGGCGCGTTTCAAAATCTCACCATGGTTGCCCTGGGTGAGCGTGTCCATGTAGGCACCGTTGAGGTGTTCACGCAGGTCACTCTTGGCAAAATCGTTGTCAGAGCCAAAAGTGTGCTCAATCTGCTCAAGCACCATGAGCAGGGTGCTGTCCTTGCGGTGCTCCAGCACGATGCAGGGCTCACCGTGGTACTTTACGGTTGCACCTGCTTGAAAATCGGATAACATTTTCACGGTTTAGTCCTCCTCTCTTTCCTCGTTGGCATCCTCAATGTCAATGAGATTTTCTGCCTGCACAATGATTTCACTCACAATTTGCCTAATAGGCAGTGCAGTCTTGGCGCGCAGGCGGCGGATGACTTTTTCCGCCTCCGGGGTCAATCTGACGGTACCGATGCACTCGTCAGAAGTACGGTTGCTTTTCAGCACAATAGGGTTTGCATTTGCTTTCATAGGGTTGTCCTCCTTTGGTTGTATCAATGTGGGCGGTTATGCCTCGGCAGCTTTGCGGCCCCTCCGTTCAATAGATTTTTGGACAGTGAGCTGTGCCAATTCCGCATCATAGCGGCGGCGCATATCGGGGAGCCGTGTGCCGTCATATCCACGCTTGAGCTCTGTGTAAATTGCAGACACGGACAAGTCAAAGTCCTGTGCAATCTCTTTGACAGAGGCACCGCTTTCCCAAAGGCTCTGAATTTTCTGGCGCTCTGAAATAGAACGGTAGGCGTAGGTTGCCATTTGTTTCACCTCCTCACGGCATAAAAAAAATTAGACTGCAAGGGTCTTGGATGACCCTGCAATCTAATAATAATGGTTACCGACAGAGAAACACCACAAGCTTTCTTGTTGACAAACTATCGCCATAGCGATATAATCAATTCGGGTTAAAACTATCAGTGGAGCGATAGGCTCGTGAAAGAGGCACAGCTATGAATAAAATAATCTGCGTTTATCATGGTTCCAGTCAAATTATCCAACAGCCTGTTATTGGCAAAGGAAACCCAAACAACGATTACGGACTGGGGTTCTACTGTACTGAGAGTGTGGAGCTTGCAAAGGAGTGGGCTTGTTCCGCTGAAGCGGATGGCTTTGCAAATCGATATGCCTTTGATTTAAACGGCCTGTCTATCCTCTCGCTTACAGGAGGTAATTATCATATTCTCAATTGGCTTTATGTACTGCTGAATAATCGGAAGTTCCGTATTGGCGGGGCAGTCGCAAGGCAAGCCAAGCAGTATATTGACGAGCATTTTGCGGTAGAGTATAGGCAGTATGATGTCATCAAAGGATATCGGGCGGACGATTCTTATTTCTCATTCGCAAGTGCGTTTCTGAATAATACGATTTCTCTCCAACAGCTTGAAAAAGCGATGCTACTTGGGAAACTGGGCGAACAGATCGTTGCGATATCGGGAAAAGCGTTTGCTCGATTTACATTTGAGGAAGCCATTCCTGCACCGTGTGATATGTATTATCCGAAGAAGCTGGCACGAGACAGTAAAGCGCGCGAGGATTTTGCAAAAGAGAAGGATCGTGAAACGGTTTTGTCTGAAAAATATGTGCTGGACATCATTCGGGAAGAATGGGGGAATGAAGATGAACGCCTACAACGAATTATACTTGGATGATGCAATGGCCAATCTCGGAGATATGGTCGAGTACGCCGTGTGTACACTCGGCTATGCACCGGATGACTTCTTTGGCTGGTTCATTTCCTCCGGAATTGCCTCAAAATTTGAGAATGGAAATCCGAAGTATGTTGCAGGAATGTCGGGGGTCGAACTGGCAGACGCTGTGCTTGCTGCCGTGAATATGCAGAGTGAGCGTCATCATCAGCCCCATCTATCCTCAAAGGGGAGAGAGTACTGGGCCGGATGGATCCTTGCCTATTACCAGTGGGAAACAAACCGACGCTTCAGCGATATGGTAGAATACGGATTGACACTATCGGTAGTGATGTCTCTATATATCCTGCACGAAGCGGATGTAAGCAAATTCGTGGAGAGTGCAGATGAGATCATTCAAAGGAACAAGGGTAGCCGTAAGTCTAAGCTACAGCTTACACGGAAGGCGAGAGGGCTGACACAGCAGCAGCTCAGTGAAGCATCCGGAGTCTCCTTGCGAATGATCCAGCTCTACGAACAGAAGCAGTACGAACTTGCAAAAGCGCAGGCCGGTATTGTGCTTGACCTTGCCAAAATACTTGGATGCGATGCCGCTGATCTGATCCAGGGATAGAGGGTAAAGATATTCAGCTGAACTGGGCTGCTGAACCCGCATTTTATCCAGACTACTATTTGACTACTACCGCGAAAAATCTCGGAAGCCCTGCCCCGCAAGGATTCTGTGGCTTTTCTTCAAAATGGCGGAAATTTGTGCAATCTCAACCAAACCCTTGCGCCGCAGGGCTTTCCGGCTTGACGGCCTGATAACTCCGACTCTGTAGGCCGCTGGTTCGAATCCAGTCGGGCGTACCATATGAACACCACCCGTGTTTCGAACTTTTTTATCGAAACACGGCTGGTTTCTTATTCGGAAAGCCTTGTGGTATAAGGCTTTCCGTTTTTTTATGTACAGCTAATACATATCGGAAACGCCAAAATTGCGAAGATGTTTTCAAACTCCAGCATCGCTATATGAACACGGCTTTTCGATGCAAAAGTGATGAAAGTGTCTGAAAGGATAGATTGTCCGCAAATTTTGCTTCGGACGGATTGACAAGCACTACTTGTTGATGTATAATTAACGTTATACATAATGTAAGTTATAAATGTGGAGGTTCGAAAATGCCCGCCAAAGCAAAAGTCACAAAAGAAATGATCGTTGATGCGGCCTTTGCGATTGCCCGCGAGGTGGGAGTGGAAAACGTCAACGCAAGGACAGTATCGGAGAGGCTGCATTGCTCCACACAGCCCGTCATGTATCATTTTGCGACGATGGAAGAACTGAAAAGAACAGTCTATGCGAAGGCAGACCTTTATCATTCGGAATACCTTATGACCATGAAGAAACCGCCCAAGGGCACTGCCCTTGGGATCGGAATGAACTATATTCGCTTTGCCATCGAAGAACCCCACTTGTTCCGTTTCCTTTTTCAGTCGGATTATTTTAACGGAAAGACTTTGCTTGAACTGATCGATGCCGAGGAGCTTATCCCCGTTCTTTCAGCGATGCAGGGATCCTTGGGAATCGGCATGGAGCAGACGAAAACGGTTTTTATCACGGTGTTTCTGTTTGCCCACGGGTATGCAAGCATGATCGCCAACAATGAGCTGAAATACGATGAAGACACGATCAATTCCCATTTGGAGCGGGCATACAGAGGTGCAATATTGGCAGCGCAGGAGGAAATGGCATGAAAGAATGTGCAGGCACTGTCGGCACATTCAGAGCTTGAAAAGCTGCTGGAGAAGCATGGGTTTCTGATCTATGAGCTGCTGACACCGGATGATATTCAAAGGGATGTAATCGACAAGGCCGGGGCAGATATGAAAGCTTTTGAACATGTCAATTACTGCCTTGCTGTAAGAAAAGATTGAAGTTCATAAAGGTGTATGTTCGGACATTGTGGAGGCGAGTTATGAAAATCGAACACATTGCTTTATACGTAAAAGATCTGGAAGCAGCCCGTAATTTCTTCGTGAGGTATCTGGGTGCAAAATCAAACGCAGGCTACCATAATTGGAAAACGAGTTTCCGCTCCTATTTTCTTTCGTTTGACGATGGGGCACGACTTGAAATTATGAGCAAGCCGGAAATGCCCGATTTCCCAAAAGAATTTGCCCGCACTGGGTATGCGCACATTGCATTCAGCGTAGGCAGCAAAGAAAAGGTGGATGCTTTGACCGCAGAACTGAAAGCTGATGGATATGAAGTGGTCAGCGGCCCCAGGAAAACCGGAGATGGTTACTATGAAAGTTGTATTGCTGCAATCGAAGGCAATCAAATTGAAATTACCATTTGACTTTGAACAGTACAGATAGATGCAAAGAGGATGACTTATGAATCAACTGATCGGCTGCTGCGGGCTGGACTGCAAAACCTGCGATGCCAGAATCGCAACGATAACAAACGACAACGCCCTGCGTGAAAAAACTGCCGCCCTGTGGACAAAGCTCAACGGGGTAACGATCACACCGGAAATGATCAACTGCACCGGCTGTCGTGTGGATGGCGCAAAAACACCGTTTTGCGACAAGCTCTGCCCCGTACATAACTGCGTTCGGGAAAAGGGACTGGATACCTGCGCCGACTGCGCGCAGATGGACGGATGTCCAACGTTTGGGCAAATCGCCGTGAACAGTCCGTTTGTGCTGGAAAACCTGAAGGTGCTCCGCGGGGAAACACGATTCGGGAGGGCAAAAGAAATACGATGAAAAGCAATAACGGATCTCGCAAATATGTGCCGTCGGTGCTGCTGTTCCTGCTGTTTGAGGCGGTGGCAGTCACACTGTGGCTCGCGAAGGACAATCTGTTCTACCTGCTGAATTTCAGCTACATCGGAGCCTGCCTCGGACTGGGGACGGCACTGTTTACCGCCGGGAAACGCTACGCCCGCCATTTCGTGCAGCTGGCGGTGGGCAGCTATATGCTGCTGTACCTCGGCGTCATCTCCCACGAGAATATGCAGATCGAGGGGTTCTGGTACTATCTGTTCCTCGGCGTATTTGAGGCAGCGACCATTCACTACGCGGTGGCGAAGATCTTCGGTCCGCTGCTGTTCGGGCGCGGCTGGTGCGGCTATGCCTGCTGGACGGCCATGGTGCTGGACTTCCTGCCCTACAAGCAGCCGCAGAAGCCGCGAAAAGAAAAGCTGGGCGTGCTGCGCTATGTCATGTTCGCCCTGTCGCTGGCACTGGTATCCGGACTCTTTTTGATGAAAACCGCGCACTTGGAGCAGATCATGTTCTGGCTGTTCCTCGCCGGAAACGCGCTTTACTATGCCGCAGGCATCGCGCTGGCATTCGCATGCAAGGACAACCGGGCGTTCTGCAAATATTTGTGTCCCATCACGGTGTTCCTCAAGCCTATGAGCTATTTTTCCCTGCTGCGCGTCCACTGCGACGAGGAGAAGTGCATCCACTGTGGAAAATGCCTGCGGGTCTGTCCCATGAACGTGGAGGTCAACAAGGAATCCCGCAAACGAAAAAACGGAACGGAGTGCATCCTCTGCTACGAGTGTACGAAGGTCTGCCCCACCAAGGCACTGCACTGACCGTCCAACCACCCTGCCGCATAACAAAGGAGCTTTCGCGCAAGCGAAAGCTCCTTTTTGTATCCTGAAAACTACTCGCTGGGCGAGTGGTTCAAAAGAGGCTGCTGCCGATGAGGAAAAATAAAACTCCCTCTGTTATAGTACGATGTGACGCAGGAAAAGCTGTATGTCACGATCTCTGAGGACGGCGTGACCTGTTCCACCTCCGACGCAGCCGATGCCCCGGCAGACGTGCCGCCGGTGCTGACACTGCCCATTCTGGATGAGATCGACCGGAATGTGACCATCGGAACCTCCGGTTCTTCGCTGCTGGCTGTGCAGGAGGCTGCCAAGCTGCTGGACTGGGGCGAGAACACCGGCCTTGGCGCGGATGAGATCAGCGACGCCGCCTCCACATGGTTGGCCGCAAAGAATAATGACCTGACCGACTGCCTGAAAAAGCTGAAGCTGGTGGACGAAGCTTACCGGAGACTCCTGACCGGCGAAGCGCGGGAGCTGCTGGACAGTGCCGGGTGTGAAGATGTGGAGATCACTTGGGGCAGCGACCCGGTAGAGCCGGTGGAGGCCATCATACAGGCGGCGGGGCTTCGCGGATGATGCAGGTTTGTACGCTTCGACAATGCCTGTGCCTTCCGGTTGTATGAAAAATACGATGAACGCAATTACCTCTGTCTATTGATATACTGGTTCTGAAGCGGTATAATTTAATGGGAATAGTCTTTTGGCGACTATCCAGCATCCAGACAGGAAAGATTTTGACAAAAAGACAAGGAGTATTTTTTGAAACTTACCACTTTATTACTGGAGCGTGTGGCCTGACCGGGAGGTCTGGCAATTCATTCACACGCCATTCCTCCCGAAGAACAGACCACACATCTTCAGGAGGACTTACAATGAACCGCGAAAACAAACGCAAAACCTTTGAAAAAGGGTACTATAAGACCCACGCCTGTCCCGACACATTTACCTGCAAGGTCTGCGGTAGACCTTGTGTGCCGGAATATGCAGGCAGCAACCACCGCAACCACTGCCCCAACTGCCTTTCAAGCCTTCATGTGGACATAGAGCCCGGCGACCGGGCAAGTGACTGCGGCGGCATCATGGAGCCGATCGCCGTCTGGGTACGCAAGGGCGGAGAATGGGCGATCATTCACCGCTGCAAGCACTGTGGTGCGCTCAGCTCCAACCGCGTGGCTGCGGATGACAACCCCATGAAGCTCATGAGCATCGCGATGAAACCTCTTTGTGAGCCGCCGTTTCCGTTGGAGCGCATTGAGGAAATGACCGCGCTTATGGGCGGCGATGGGCAAATCAAATAAGCCGAAAAAATTCAATTCAAAAGAGCCAGACGCAAAGACGCAGAGCTTTACCGGAAGGTATTGCTCTGCGTCATTTTTTCAAAAAGGAGTAAGTTGTTATGAAAAGCATTTGTCACAGATAAGCGCGCAGGGCTGAAGTATTGTCCCCCTGCGGACAATGAGGCACCGTTGTAGCCGCCCGTACAGGACAGCACCATTTTTTACATCTTTTCTGGAAATAGGCTTAATATTTTTAATTCTACTATTGACATAGATGAAATATTATGGTATCTTGAGGGCGAAGGAGGTAGATCGCTATGAAATTCTCTGGTCAGTGTCCTGTGTGCGGGGCGGCACTTCATTTAGCACGGCTGAGCTGCCCCGGCTGCAAGGCAGAGTTCCCCACCGATGAACCACTTTCCCCTTATGAGTGCCTTGCCCCGGAATACGCCCGGTTTTTGCAGACCTTTCTCGCCTGCCGCGGCAGCATGAAAGATGTGCAGAACAAGTTGGGCATCTCTTACCCCACAGCCAAGAAAAGACTCGATGAGCTGCTGCTGCAATTAAACCTGCGCGGCGAGGAAGAAAGTGAGGCGTTTGACATGTGTCTTTTTACCCCAAAAGTGAGCAGCAGTACAAAGGCTTCTGACATTGTGCGGAGCAAGCTCTACGAAAATGGCGGCAGGGCAACGGTGTATTCTGTTACCGGCAAGCCGTACATTATCCGGGCCGCTAAGGATGGCTGTTCTTTCCTCTGCAGCGAGCTGCCTATGAAGCCGCCTCTTACCTACGATGTTTTTGATGTTATCGTGGATCTGTTGCTTCGGGAGGGCGGTTCTGCCCGCAAGGGCATGGGGCGCAATTCTCCCCTTGGCGAGGGTGGCTGCACGGAGGATACTGTTGTCGGTGCCATTGGCAAATACTATTTCAAAGCCCCTGCTGGGAAATATGTGTTTGACCCTGTGTTTGTGTTGGCGGCGGTGCTGGATTGGGCGGGTATTGCACACAATGAGCGCGGCTATCTGACGCTGACCGCCGACTACCGTTCCCTGCTGTCCAGATAAGGGCAATGCTGTCTTTTCTGCTGTGGGTGGTCGTAATAACCATCATAAAGATATTCAAGGATAATGATTTCTAAACATCAAAATCCGTTCACAGTCCAGACCATCTCCTTTGCCGGTGACGACATCGTCGACAAGTGCGTGGACATCATCGCGGAGCTGTACTGAAAAGCTTTCCGGAAAAGAGCAGCGTCCGCGCAGTCAAAACGAACACAAAAAGCACTTTTCTGACAAGTTTGTATGGTGGAAACTTTCCTTTTCGCGCCGTATAATGGTGGCACAGACAAGGAGGTGGTCAGTATGCTGGCAGAGAATCTAACGCTCCTGCGAAACATCCGCGGCATGACGCAGGAGGAGGTGGCGGAGGTCATCGGCATCTCGCGCCAGTCCTACTCCAAGTGGGAGCAGGGCGAAACGATTCCCGACATTGAAAAATGCGACCGGCTGGCAAAATTCTACGGGGTCTCCATTGACTCCCTCGTTCATCAGGACGAGGCGGTCGGCAAGGCGCGGGTGGCTCCCGCCCCGGTGGGCAAGCACCTGTGGGGAACGGTGGCGATGGGTGCCAAGGGGCAGATCGTCATTCCCAAGGCGGCGCGGGACACCTTCCATTTGAGCGAAGGCGACCGTCTGGTCGTCCTCGGCGACGAGGAGCAGGGCATCGCGCTCATCAAGGCGGAGGTCTTTGAGGAGCGGATGCAGGAGGCCCTGCGTGCAGGTCAGAAATCCAATGAATAAAAGAAGGTGCGATTATGAAATGTCCCGAATGTGGAAAGGAAATGCGGGAGGGGTATCTCTTTTGCAGCAAGGACGGTGCGTTCAGCTTTGCAAACGAGGTGCCGGGCGTATTTGAGAACGCGAAGAATGCCGATGGCTTTGTGAAGATCACAGACCTCAAGGCCAGCCACCGGACGAGAATTCCGGCGTCCATCTGCGAGGGATGCAGGACGGTCATGCTCAAGTATTGAGTGAAGCTGCCGCTTCCAACCGAAAAAACCCCCAAGCCGTTCAGTCACAACGGCTTGGGGATTGCCGTTTCCAGAGCCACCCGCTCCTCCCGCCGTGTCACCGGCTTCAGCGCATTTTTTCAGAAAAACACGTCTTTTTCCCTTCCGCAGCCTGCCATATTTCCGCTCCACATTCGCCCGGCTGTGTGGTATCATTTCGTGGCGGAAAACCATACATTTCGGGGAACTGATGCCCCCATTTTTCAGAACAGTGCTACACTTGCACCATCTAAAAACAGGAGAGGAAGACACAGCATGAAGAAGCATTTATTGGTGTGCCTGCTGGCACTGGTACTGGCGTCGTTGTGTATGCTGCCCTCGCAGGTGCAGGCGGCAGAAGAGACGCACTACCACTGCGTGTGCGGTGCAGACCACGTATCCATCGACGGTCATACGACCGATTCTTCGAGCAATTGGAAACCATTGCCGTTTGATGAAGACGGCAAAGTGCAGTGGCCCACCGGGGGAAACCTTTATTATTTGACTCGCGATGTTGTGCTCGACGAGACATGGGAGGTGCCGGTGTACGGAAACGACTCATCCATTAGGCTTTGCCTCAACGGTTACAGAATTATCATGCGAGGTCCCGGTCCGGCGATTCTCTTGAAGGGTGCTGCTCCGGTGTCCAGTGGGAATAATAGCGTCACAAGGCACGATGTGAATCTCCTCATCACCGACTGCAAGGGCGGCGGCACGATCACCCATGAGGGTAACGCAAAAGGCACGGCTGTGCAGGTTTGTGAATACGGCAGATTTACCATGTACGGCGGCAGTATCACCGACAACAGTGCGAAGGGAAGCGGCGGCGGTGTATACGTTGGTAGCGGCTCGGGGTTGTATGTCTACGTCGGCGGTAACGCGCAGATCGCGGGCAACAAGGCTGGCACCAATGAAACAAGCGGCATTTATTTTAGTGCCAGCGACAAAAAACTCACTGTCAATAAGCTGATCACCGATGCGAAGATTGCCATTGACAATACAAATCCAGAAAGCTATATCACCGGTTCGACAGACAATTATACCCTCTCCGGTGGCGTCCTGACCGCTCCGCTCCACAAACCGCACTATCTCTGCGGCAGCAGTGACCACACGGGCTGCACCTCTGCCGACTGCACGAAAACGGGAGCGGTAAACTTCAAAAAGTGGGAGAAAAGCGACAGCTTGCCCACATCCGGCAACTACTACCTGACCACGAACGTGAAGCTGAGCAAAGAACAGACCATCACAGGGAACGTGACACTGTGCCTGAACGGATACAAGATCGAGGCCGCGCCCGACGCGATAGACAACATTCTGGTCAACGGCACGCTGACCATCACGAATTGCGTAGGCTCCGGCAGCATCGTGGGCGTGGATAAGAAGCTGACCGGCGTGAATATCCAGAGCAATGCAGGCACCCTGAACCTGTATGGCGGCACCATTAAAAACTTCGCCAAGGGTGTTGAGAATAGTGGCACGTTCAATATGTACGGCGGCACCATCACCAAAAACAGCGGATACTGTAACGGTGCCGGTGTGTGTAACAGCGGTAGCTTCACCATGTCCGGCGGAGACATCACCTACAACACCGCCTCTCAGAACAGAAGCGACAATGGATTTGGCGGCGGCGTGTACAGCGGCGCGGGTGCGACCACTCGCATCTACGGCGGCAGAATCACCAATAATGAAGCCAACAGTCAGAGCGGCGGCGACGTGTATGCCGTACCGAACAATGGTGTGCATCTGAAGGGCAATATCACCATCGGGAGTTACCGCAGCTACGGTTTGCTGACGAACACCGTGCACTATATCGACGGCGCACTGGACGAAGGCAGCAAGATTCGCCTGTCCGTACCCTACGATAAGCGCAACGGTGTGCTGCTGAGTCCGAGCGAGAACTATACGATAAAGGATACGGACTTGGGGAAGATCTTCTTTACCAACACGAGTGCCGGTTATGAAGCGATCTTGAAAAACGGCGACGTGATACTTACCCTGCCCCATAAGCACACGCTCTGCAACAAAACGTCAAGGCTGCATACCGGCGCAGGACACTCTGGTTCCTGCGGCGAGAGCATCACATTTAATGAATGGACAGACGCCGCCGCACAGGAAATGTACAAGGATTCCACTGCCACGGCTACGGCGGCGAACTGCCTGCCCAACGAGGGTGACTGGTACTTGACGAATCCTGTGACCCTGACCGCGACGCACGAAGTGAACGGCGGAAAACTGAATCTCTGCCTTAACGGTAACAGCGTCGCTTTGGACGCAGACGGCGCGGTTTTCAGCGTCAAGAACGGCGGTGAGCTCAACCTCACGGACTGCAAGGGAACCGGCAGCATTACCCATGCCACTTCCAAGAACGGCACCGGTGTGTCCGTAGAAGCCGGCAGCGATGGAACGACTGCGGGCACGTTCAACCTGTACAACGGCAAGATCACCGGGAACAACAACCTCAACGGCAATGGCGGCGGCGTGTCCGTCCTTAGTGATGGTCAGTTCAATATGTACGGCGGCAGCATCACCAACAACAAAGCCGCCACCGGCGGCGGTGTGTATGTCGCGGATCATGCCACGGTCACCATCGGCGGCGGCAGCATCACCAATAATAACGCCGACACCGAGGGCGGCGGTATGACTGTTGAGAAATGTCAGGTGACGCTGTCCGGTAAGGTCACCATCACCGATAACAAGAGTAGTACAGACGGGACGAACAGCAACCTGTACATAGATAAGAGCAAGGGGGGAAAGATCGTTGTCCTCAATGACAGCCTTGATTCCAATTCTCAAGTCGTATTCAAGGATTGCGATAATCAATACGACGGCACGTACTATATCAGCAATGCCGACACTCTGGACAACACGAAGCTGCGCTGCTTTACCACGGATGCAGGCGAACAGTTTGTCAGGGCGAAGGATAACAATGTCTATGTAGCGACGGTGCTGAAAGATAAGCCAACTGCGCAAAACCTGGTATACAACGGCGAAGAGCAGACCGGCGTGAATGTACCTAATGGCGCGGATACGTATTATACCATCACCGGCACCAGAAAAGCCACCCAAGCCAATGCCGCCTATGCGCAGGACAGCGAGAACTACTCCGGCTATACAGCGGTGGTCAAGCTGGACTCCGGCTACGCGTTGTACGACCGTGACACAAGAACCTATTATGTGGCTGATACGCCCCTCAACCTCGTCTGGCGCATCGAGCCAAAGGAAGCGGCTGCCAGTGACTTTGAGGTCGATGCATCGACCCTGGCGACCACTTACAATGACCTTTCGTACAATGGCGTCGCCGTGACCGTCGCGGAGAAATACAGGAAGAACGGCGAGAACTGGAACGGCAAGCTTGAGGTGCAGTATCAGGCGGAGGGCGGCAAGTGGACGAACGCGAAGCCCACCGACGCCGGTACATACAATCTCCGGGTGCATATTGCGCAGGCGGGCAACTTCGCCGCCGGTTACGTGCCGCTGACCGATGTTCTGATCATCAACCCGGCAAGTCAGCCGAAACCTGACCGCAACAAACTCACGGTCACCGCCCCCACCAGCATTGGCGGCACGGACGGTAAGATCACCGGTGTCACCACCGATATGGAATACAGCACCGATGGTCAGAACTGGAAGCCTTGCGACGGCGATACTATCAGCGGCTCCAGCGGCGACTACCAGATTCGCTACGCAGCCACGACCAACTACGATGCCAGCCCTGTTGTTGTGGTTACCGTCCCGCCTCATGTCCATAATTTCTGCATGGAGAAAGTTGATTCGAATTATTCTGCTGCACCTGCTACTTGCACTAAGGCGGCGACATATTACAAGTCTTGTGCCTGCGGTACATCCAGCAAGGATACGGCAGAGCCAGCCACCTTCACCGTTGGTGCTCCGTTGGGTCACAAGTACGAGTTGAAGGCTCTGGATGGCACCTATCATGAAGAGCACTGCACAAAAGGCTGCGATGGTTGGAAGATGGAAACCAAGGCTGCTCACCGCTATGACGGTCTGGAGGGGACGAAATGCAAAGACTGTGGTTATGTCCGCACTGTGGGGTACTACAAAGTGAGCATTGCTGTCGAGGGGGTTGGCTTCGGCACGGTGTCCGACAGCGTTGTCAAGAATGTTCCGGAGGGTGCGACCATCACTGTGAACGGTGGTGAGCTGACCATTCATAGTACCACGGACACCAAGGTGACGGCGACAGCTTCCGCTAATACACCGCAGTACACTTACACCTTCACCGGCTGGACGATTGACGGTCAGCCCATCCCGGAGAACTATACCATCAACGAGACTGTTGCTATCAAGGCAAACTTCAACCGCGTTGTCAATCAGTACACGGTGACATGGGATGCGGCTGGCGGAATCATTCAGGATACCGTCTACACCAGCGGCAAGCAGGACTGGGGCACGCAGATCACCGCGCCCAGCAACGTTGTCAAGAAGCCTGACAGCAGCTTTAGCTATACCTTTACGGGCTGGCAGGACGCTGATGGGAATGTCCCCGCCGCTACCGTCACCGGCAATGTGACCTATACCGCACAGTATACCACAGCAACCCATGAGTACAAGGGTGTCTGGGCGCATGACGACAGCGGTCACTGGCAGGTCTGCACGGTGTCCGACTGCGGTTACGCCACAGAAAAGACCCTTCACACCTACGCCGATGCGGATGCCACGGTCTGCACGGTCTGCGGTGCATCCCGCACTCTGCCGGTGCTGACAGGCAAGGTGGAGATCATCGGCGAGCTGGCCAAGGGCGAGCGGCTGACCGCTGTTGCCACCGATCTCCCCAGCACCGCCACCCAGCTGCGCTACCAATGGCTGCGTAATGACACGGTCATTACCGGCGCCAACGGCGTGGACTATACCTTGACTGCAGAGGATGTGGGTGCGAAGATCTCCGTTAACGTCACCGCCGTGGGTCACACCGGGGAGCTGCGTGCCATCGCTGCCGGGCAGGTGGACGTGATTTACACCGTCAGCTATGACACCAATGGCGGAACCATCGGCTCCTTGCGGCAGGATCGGGTCAAGTTCGGCACGGACTACACCCTGCCGGAGTGCGATTTCATTACGGCACCCGACAAGATGACCTTCGACCTGTGGGAGATCGACGGCGTGTCCTACAAGGCGGGAACGACTTACCGCGTGATGAACGATGTCACTGTGGTGGCACTGTGGAAGGACGCAGGCTCCGATAGACCTGCCCCCACGCCGTCCCGTCCCAGCCACAAAGGCTCCACGATAGAAGCTATATCCACGGCTGACGGCAGATCCGCCACGGACTATTCCGGCGGCATCTATGGATTGACGTTCCGCTCCACTGCCGGCTTCTCCAGCTTCTTGGGCGTACAGGTGGACGGCAGGACGATCGCCCCATCCTGCTACTCCGCAGAGGAGGGCAGCATTGTGGTCTATTTGAAGGCAGTGTATCTGCGGACCCTGAAGGCGGGCACGCATACCATCACGATCCTGTCCTCGGAGGGGAATGCCTCCATGGAGTTTACCGTCGGTGGTGTCACAACCTCGCCCAAAACCTTCGATGCCGGCGTGGCTGGCTATGTATCCATAGCACTGCTGGGTCTGACGGGCGGCAGCCTGTACCTGCGTCGGAAAGAGGACGGGAACGCTTGAGCGAGCTACCCTTATTCTGACCAGTGGTAGGATTTTGATAAAGAAGATCATTACCCATTGAATCAAAAACCTCCGGCGTGAGCCGGAGGTTTTTGATATACACAAAAGCCCACCTTCTTGAGAAGGTGGGCTTTGCACGCAATAGGGACGCTTACTTCTTGTCAAACAGAATGAACAGCAGGCTGGACAGGCACAGCAGGAAGGGATAGAACAGCAGGGGAATGATGTCGAAGGCACTGATGGCGTAGCCCAGCGTGGCGCAGGTGGAGATCGCCACCAGCATCTGTGCGCCGTAGGGGATAATGCCCTGGAAAATGCAGGAAAAGGTGTCCAGCAGGGAGGCGGAACGCTTGGGGCTGATGCCGTACTCCTCCGCCACCTCCTTGGCGATGGGACCGGCCATAACGATAGCCACGGTGTTGTTGGCGGTGGCCACGTCCACGGCGGAGACCAGGCCGGCGATGTCCATCAGCCCCACCAGCAGCCCGATACCCAGCTGGCCGCCCCGCTTGCCGCGGAACACCCGCCGGATAAAGGCGAGGATGCTCTCAAAGCCGCCGTAGGCGCGGATCAGCCCGCACAGGGACGCCACCAGCAGCGTCACCAGAATCGTCTCGAACATATCGGACACGCCGCCGCCCATGTTGCCCATAAGCTCCAACGCCGTGACCTGCCCGGTGATGAGGGTGATGGCGGCACCGGCGGCGATACCGATGAGCAGCACCACAAACACGTTCAGACCGACGATACCGCCGATAAGCACCAGCACGTAGGGGATAATGAGCACCAGATCGTGACCGCCGGAGACGGTGCGCTGCACATCGGTGCCCAGCGATACCACGATGATCAGCACCAACGCCGCCAGCGCGGCGGGCAGGGCGATCTTGAAGTTGGCGCGGAACTTGTCCTTCATCTCCGTGCCCTGGGTAGAGCAGGCGGCGATGGTGGTGTCGGAAATAAAGCTGAGGTTGTCGCCGAACATGGCGCCGCCCATGACGGAGGCGATGCACAGGGGCAGATTAAAGCCGGAGTCGGCGGACACCGCCACGGCGATGGGGGCAAGCAGGGTGATGGTGCCCACGGAGGTGCCCATGGCCATGGACACGAAGCACGCCACCACGAACAGCACCGCCACCGCCAGCTTCACCGGGGCGATGGACAGCAGGAAGTAGGCGACCGCCTCCGCGCTGGAGCGTCCCGTGACGCCCACGAAGATACCGGCCACCAGGAAAATGAGGATCATGGTGACGATGTTCTTGTCACCGATGCCCTGTCCCATCAGCTCCAGCTTTTCATCGAAGCTGACGCCGCGGTTTTGCAGGCATGCCACCAGCAGTGCCACTAAAAATGCCACAACAATGGGGATCTGATAGAAGCCCATCTTGATTTTCAGAACGTACTCCAGAATAATACCCAGCACCAGATACAGCACCAGAAATACAGCCACAGGCAGCAGGGCTATGGCGCGGGGTGTCGGCTTTTTCTCCATAAACTCTCTCTCCTTAATAAAAATGGTCTTTTTTCGCCAGCTTTGATGGTATCACGAGGTGAAACAAATGTCAACAGAAAGACTTGCGTACACACCCGCCCTCCGCCCCGCCCACGACTCCCTCAACATCATCGTGGTAGGCGAGAACGATGGCGAAAGTGCGAAAGCGCGGCGTTTTGCGAAAAAGCGGCACGCCCCGCTTTTTTCTTGCGCTGGGGCAGGGGAGGGCGTATAATAAGGGGGCAAGAGCATCAACAAACGACGGAGGATGACACTATGTACGAGAACGGCAGGATATACATGGGGCTGGCGGGCGACAAGCGGGTGGAGATGGCGCTGAATATGTGCAACCGCCACGGGCTCATCGCCGGAGCCAGCGGCACCGGCAAGACCGTCACCATGAAGGTGATGGCGGAGTCCTTTTCCGACGCGGGCGTGCCGGTGTTTCTGTGCGATGTAAAGGGCGACGTGGCGGGCATCTGCGCGCCGGGGCAGCCCAGCGAGGGCATGGAAAAGTGCATCGACAGGTTCGGACTGCGGGGGAGCTTCACCTACCGCGGCTACCCCACCACGTTCTGGGACATCTACCAGCAGGGCGGCCACGCCGTCCGCGCCACCGTCAGCGACATGGGGCCGGAGCTTCTCAGCCGCATTTTGGGCTTGACGGCGGCGCAGGAGGGCATCCTCCACATCGTTTTCCGTATCGCCGACGACAAAGGACTGCTGCTCATCGACCTGAAGGATCTGCGAGCCATGCTGACCTACGTGAACGAGCACCGCACCGAGTACATGATGACCTACGGCAGCATCACGCCTCAGTCGGTGGCGGCGATCCTCCGCGCATTACTGCCGCTGGAGCAGCAGGGGGGCGAGCTGTTCTTCGGCGAGCCTGCGCTGGACATCCGGGACTGGATACGAACCGATGCCGACGGGCGGGGCATGATCAACGTGCTGGACTGCGCCCGGCTGGTGCAGAACCCCACCCTGTACGCCAGCTTCCTGCTCTGGATGCTCTCGGAGCTGTTTGAAAGCCTGCCGGAGTCCGGCGACATGGACAAGCCCCGTCTGGTGTTCTTCTTCGACGAGGCGCACATGCTGTTCCGGGACGCCCCCGCCGTGCTGCTGCAAAAGATAGAGCAGACGGTAAAGCTCATCCGCTCCCGCGGCGTGGGCGTGTACTTTGTCACCCAAAGCCCCAGCGACATTCCCGACGCCGTGCTGGCGCAGCTGTCCAACCGCGTGCAGCACGCTCTCCGCGCCTACACCCCCGCCGAGCTGAAGGCAGTTCGCGTGGCGGCGCAGTCCTTCCGCGCCAACCCCGCCTTTCAGGCGGAGGACGCCATCATGGAGCTGGGGGTGGGCGAGGCGTTGACCTCCTTCCTGGACGAAACCGGCGTCCCCGCCATGGTGGAGCGCACCAAGATCGTCTGCCCCCAGAGCCTCATGTCGCCGCCGGAGCCTATACTCCGCGCCAAGACCATGATGCACGACGGCATGGAGAAATACGACGACCTTGTGGACAATGTGTCCGCCTACGAGGTGCTGACGGAGGAGGCGGCGCAGGCGGAGGCCGCCAAGCAGGCCGAAGCTGACCGCAAGGCGCAGGAGAAGGCGGAGGCGGAGGCGAAGCGCAAGCTGGAGCGTCGCGCCGCCAAGATCGAGTCCCAGCTCATCTCCGCAGGCGGTCAGGTGCTCAAGCGCGGCCTGCTGGGCGTTCTCAAAAGACGTTGACAGCGCAGCATACAGCGAGAAAGCCCGCGGCGGACGCCGCGGGCTTTCCTGTCCCTCCGCCTTGACAACCCGCCCGGATTTCTGTATGCTGGTCGGGAAAGGAGCTGGTGCCCTGTGGTGGACGGCAACATCATCTTATCCGTGGCAAAAGCCATGGAGCTGCTGCAAATATTGAGCCAGGCGGGAAAACCCCTGCTGCTGAAGGAGCTGACCGCCCTGTGCGGCTACCCCAAGAGCACGGTGTTCGGTCTGCTGACCACCATGCGCTCCTACGACGTGGTGACCCAGACCCCCGACGGCAGATACGCGCTGGGACTGCGGCTTTTTGAGTACGGGCGGCAGGTGGAGCGGTCGTGGGACATCTCCTCCGTGGCGCGCCCCTACATGGAGCACCTGTGCCGGCAGACCGGCGCGTCCGTGATGCTCTCCGTCTGCGAGGGCGGCAGCGTCATCACGCTGGATCAGGTGGAGACGCGGGGCAGCCTCCGCATCGTGTCGGACACCGGCTCCCGCCTTCCTATCTACTGCACGTCTCAGGGCAAGGTCTTTCTGGCGCACATGACCCGCACCGGCGCGGAGGCTCTGCTGCGCGGGCAGAGCAGAAATCAGTTCACGCCCCACACCATCACCGACATTCCCGCCCTTCTGCGGGAGGCGGAGACCTGCCGCGCCAACGGCTACGCCATTGAAAACGGCGAGTACAAGATCGGGCTGCGCTCCATCTCCGCGCCGGTCTACACCGTGGAGGGCAAGGTGCGCTACGCCGTGGGCGTGATCGGTATGTTCCGCAGCGTCCACTCCGACGAATTTCACAGCGCGGTGGAGCGCGTCTGCGCCGCCGCCGCCATGATCTCCGCCGCCTTGGGCTACCGGGGGCAGGAGGAGCAATAGACCGCGCCGCCTAAGCAGAATTTCCCCTTGCAATCGGCTGTGGGCGGGTGTATAATGCAGAAAACTGAACAGACGGGAGCTTGTGTAACAGGCTGAGAGGAAGGTTTTACCTTCGACCGATAACCTGATTTGGATAATGCCAACGTAGGGACGGCTGTGTGCTTTGCGGAGGTCATCCACTTCGGGTGACTTCCGTTTTGTATTTGAGAGGAAAGGACGTGAGTGGACCTATCCCGAGTGGTTTCGGGCGGATAGAAGGGGAGCTCCTTGTGTCTTGTAATTTTGCGAGGGAACCCGTGTTTCGGGGTGAGAGGAGAAAATGGATTCTCGACCGAGCGAAGTCTGTTGCTTCGTATAAATGTGAAAAGAGGCAATACAAGTGAAAAATTCCAACAGTATTCTGAAGATGACGGTTCTGGCGATGCTCGTCGCCCTCGGCGTTGTGATCTCCCCCATCCTGCGGGTGGAGGGTATGTGCCCCATGGCGCATTTCATCAACATCGTCTGCTCCGTATTTCTGGGGCCATGGTACTCGCTGCTGTGCGCCACACTGATCGGCATTATCCGCATGGCGACCATGGGCATCCCGCCGCTGGCACTGACCGGCGCCGTGTTCGGCGCGTTTTTGTCCGGCGTTTTTTACCGTCTGTCCAAGGGCAAGATCATCTGCGCCGTCATCGGCGAGATCATCGGCACCGGCATTATCGGAGCCATCGTCTCCTACCCCGTTATGACGTACCTGTGGGGTAAGGAGGGCTTGAGCTGGATGTTCTACGTGCCCTCCTTCATCTGCGGCACCCTTATCGGCGGCAGCATCGCCTACGTGTTCCTGCGTAAGATGGCGTCCAACGGTATGCTGCCGAAGCTGCAGGTCAAGCTGAACTCCAGAAGCTATACCGACAGGAGCAGCGTCCTCTCCGACTCCCTGACCATCGCGGCCTTCGGTGCCATTCTCTTTGTGGTCATCAAGCTGGCGTCCGACATCTTCGAGCTGACCGCCCCCCTCTGGAACACCCTTTCCTACGCCGCCCCGGCGGTCTGCATCGCCGCGGCAGCCATCTACTACATCGTCAAGAAGGTGAGAACAGCCGATGCGGCACATTCCTGATATTCTCATGGGGCTGCGGGAGCGCGCCCCACTGATCCACTGCATCACCAACCCCATCTCCATCAACCAGTGCGCCAACGCCATCCTTGCGCTGGGCGGCCGCCCCATCATGGCGGAGCACCCGCGGGAGGTGGAGGAGATCACCGCCACCGCCGGTGCGCTGATGCTGAATCTCGGCAACATCACCGACGTGCGGATGGACGCCATGCGCCTTGCCGCCCGGACGGCGGCGGCGCGCGGGATCCCCATATTGCTGGACGCGGTGGGGGTCGCCTGCTCCCAGCTGCGCCGTGACTACGTCTGCGAGCTGCTGTCGGACGTAACGCCCACGGTCATCAAGGGCAACTATTCCGAGATCAACGCCCTCTGCTGCGCGGACTACCGCGCCTCCGGCGTGGATGCCGACGGCGCGCTGGACACGCCGTCCATGGATCGCGCCGCCGCCGCGCTGGCGCACCGCCACGGCACGGTGCTCCTTGCCAGCGGCAGGGTGGACGTTATCACCGACGGCACGCGCCTCATCCACAGTAAGAACGGCACGCCCCGGCTCTCCTGCGTCACCGGCACCGGCTGTATGCTGGGCGCGCTGACGGCGGCCTGCCTCTCCGTGTCTCCCGACATGGACGGCACCGCCGCTGCCTGCGCCGTGCTGGGTATCTGCGGCCAGCTGGTGGAGACGGAGCGCGGCTCCGGCAGCTTCATGGTGGGACTGCTGGACGCGCTCTCCACCGTGGACGGCGCGGTCATCGAACGTTATCTGGATAGGGAGGAGATCACCATTGAAGCATCTTGACACCAGCCTTTATTTCATCACCGACAGCACCGGTCTCAGCGAGGAGGAATTCCTCCGCCGGACGGAGGCGGCACTGCAAGGCGGCGTGACGCTTTTGCAGCTGCGGGAGAAGAACCGAACCACCCGGGAATATATGTCCCTCGCCGAGCAGGTGCACGGGCTGACCCGGCGGTACGGCGTGCCCCTGCTCATCGATGACCGTCTGGACGTAGCCATGGCGGTGGACGCCGAGGGCGTCCATCTGGGGCAGAGCGACCTGCCCATCCACGTGGCGCGGCGCATTCTCGGCGCGGACAAGATCGTGGGAGCCACCGCCAAAACCGTCCCCCAGGCGCGGGAGGCATACGAGCAGGGCGCGGACTATCTGGGCGTGGGAGCCATCTATCCCACCACCACCAAGGTCAAGACCGTCCTCACCTCCACCGATACCCTGCGGGACATCTGCGCCGCCGTCCCCATTCCCGTCAACGCCATCGGCGGTCTGAACAAGACCAATATCCACGTGCTGTGCGGCATCCCCATCGCCGGTATCTGCGTCGTCTCCGCCATTATGAAGGCGGACGACCCCCGGCAGGCGGCCATCGACCTGCGTGAGCGGGCGAAGGAGCTGCACATCCTTTAATTCCGAGAGACCGCCCCGGCGCACCGCGCCGGGAGGCTTCCAGCGGCAGATCGGGGGCACCACCTTCCGCCGCTCTATAAAAGTAATGCTGAAACAGGAAAGGAGCAAACCAATGAGAACAGCATTATCCATCGCCGGAAGTGATTCCAGCGGAGGCGCCGGTATCCAGGCAGACATCAAGACCATGTCCGCGCATGGCGTATTTGCCATGACCGCCATCACGGCTCTGACTGCCCAGAACACCACCGGCGTCACAGACATCTTGGACTCCACCCCCGCATTTCTCTCCGCACAGCTGGACGCCGTATTCACCGATATTTTCCCCGATGCGGTCAAGATCGGCATGGTATCCTCCGCGGAGCTGATCTCCGTCATCGCCCAAAAGCTGCGGCAGTACAACGCCCGCCACATCGTGGTGGATCCCGTAATGGTAGCCACCTCCGGCTCCCGTCTGCTGCGGGAGGACGCGGTGGAGGCACTGAAAACGGAGCTTCTCCCCTTGGCGGAGGTGGCAACGCCCAACATCCCCGAGGCGGAGATTTTGGCGGATATGCCTATCCGCACTCCGGCGGACATGGAGACCGCCGCCCGCAGCATCAGCGAAAAATACGGCTGCGCCGTACTGTGCAAGGGCGGACACGACCTGAACGACGCCAACGACCTCCTTTGGAGGGACGGTGCCGGTCACTGGTTCAACGGCCGCCGCATCGACAATCCCAACACCCACGGCACCGGCTGCACCCTGTCCAGCGCCATCGCCTCCAATCTGGCGAAGGGCATGGCGTTGGAGGACGCGGTGCGCCGCGCCAAGGAGTACATCTCCGGCGCACTGGCGGCCATGCTGGATCTGGGACACGGCAGGGGACCCATGAACCACCTCTTCGATCTGAAGAGCGCGTACATAAAGGGGGCGGAATGATATGACCTCCGTTTCTGCCCGCCTTCACGACGCGGCGGCTCCCGTCTGGGAGGCGTGCCTGCGCCACCCCTTCGTCACCGGCATCGGTGACGGCACGTTGGACATGGAGAAGTTCCGGTACTTCATGTTACAGGACTATCTCTACCTGTTCGACTACGCCCGCGTGTTCGCACTGGGCGTGGTGAAGGCGCGGGATCCGGAGCTGATGCGGGTCTTTGCCGCCAACGTGGACGCCATTTTGGGCGGTGAGATGAAGATCCACCGCGCCTATATGAAGCGTCTCGACATTACGGAGGAGCAGGTGTTTTCCGTAAAGCCTGCCCTTGCGAACCTCTCTTATACGAGCTATATGCTCTCCGTCGCCCACGCCGGCACCCCCATGGAGATCGTAGCCGCGATTCTGGCGTGCTCGTGGAGCTACGCCGAGATCGGGCAGGCACTGGCCGCCATCCCCGGCGCGGCGGAGCACCCCTTCTACGGCGAGTGGATACGGGGCTACGCCTCCGAGGAATATACCGCCACCAATCAGGCACTGATCGAGCTGATGGACACGCTGGCGGCGGACGCCACCGAGGCGCAGCTGGCCTATCTGACGGATGTATTTGTGAATTGCAGCCGGTATGAGCTGGGCTTCTGGGACATGGCATGGGACGTGCAGCCATGAGTATTCTGCGCTTTGACAACGTCTCCTACCAGTACCCCGGCGAGGACTTCGACATCATCGATGACCTCTCCTTTTCCGTGGAGCCGGGGTCGTTCCACTGCATCGTCGGCGTCAGCGGCTGCGGCAAAAGCACCATTTTCCGCATGATCAACGGTCTGCTGCCGCCGAAGGCCGGCACCATCTCCGTCAATGAAAAGCCCATCACGGCGCGGGAGCACTACTGCGGCTATATGCCCCAGAAAGATATGCTGTTCCCGTGGCGCACCGTCGGCGAAAATCTGGCGCTCCCGCTGGAAATACAGCGCAGGCACACCAAGGCGCAGCAGCGTGAGCTGATCGACGCGGCACTGGCGGACGTGGGACTGGACGGCTGCCGGGACAAGCGGCCGGACGAGCTTTCCGGCGGTATGCGCCAGCGGGCGGCGTTCGCCCGCACCATGCTCACCGGCAGCGACCTTCTGCTGCTGGACGAGCCGTTCTCCGCGCTGGACTTCCTGACCCGCATCTCCATGCAGGAGTGGCTGCTGGACCAGTGGCAGCGGCACAAGAGGACCATCCTCTTCATCACCCACGACCTCGGCGTTATCGCGCAGATGGCGGACGACGTGGCCGTTATGTACTGCGGTCAGGTCGTGGAACAGGCGCCCGCGTCGGTCATCTTCACCGATTGTCGCCAAAGCCATCCTTATACCGAAGGCCTTATGAATTCTATCCCTCGTATCGAGGGGGATAAGGGCAAACTCGAACCCATACCCGGCGCCGTGCCTCACCCGCTCGCGCTCCCCAAAGGTTGTAAGTTCGCCCCCAGGTGCAAGTACTGCACTCAAAAATGCATCGACGAAGAACCCGAACTCATTGAAGTCGCCTCGGGACAAAAAATCAGATGTTTCTATCCCGAAAAGGAGGTTAGAAGAAGTGATGAACACCTCAAAGAAGTTGTTGAGTATAAATAACCTTAAAAAGTACTTCCCGATTGCGAAATCTTCAATTTTCCAGAAGGAACAATTGTACGTTAAAGCCAACGAAGATATATCCCTTGATATTTACGAGGGCGAAACTATCGGCGTCGTCGGCGAGTCGGGTTGCGGAAAATCGACGCTCGGCAGAGTATTGCTTCAACTTTATCCTCAAACCGCAGGCGAATCTATCTATTATGGCAGAAGCATCGCAGAAGTCGCACCTGCATACATCAGGGAGACAATTGTCCATTTCGACCGCCATTTGAAAAAGTATGAGAAATTGCGCGCTAAGGCCGAAAAACTCGAACAAGAGGTGGCGGCTGTCGGCGAGGAACAAGCGGATTTCTTTTTGCTTCAAAACAGGAATTTGGCGGAGGCAAACGCACAAACCGAACTTCAACACATCGTTAAAATCGTAGGCGGGTTCTTTGCTGTCAGAGACCAGGATGGTTTGCGAAAGAACCTTGAAATTTACAAGTGCAATATTAAAGATGTGAAGTTGAAGAGAAAATTCGACACGCAAAAAGTGCAACTCGAATATCTCGAAGGCAAAGTGCAGGAAGAAGGTTTGTCCGATGCGAGAAGGACATTCTATAATAAAAGAATCGAACGCATACGCACGATGCATGAAACCATCGAAAAAGCGATAGTTGTCGAGGACGAAAGATTCAATAAGTTGTGCGGCGAACTTGACGAAATAAAAGCCAGATACAGCGACAACGAAGAATTCCAAAAGTATGAAGCAATGCTCGACAACGGCGTTGATCTGGCGCGACTCAAATACAAAGAAATCAGACCGCTCAGGCATGATCTGCAAATCATTTTCCAGGATCCGTATTCGAGTTTAAATCCTCGTATGACGGTCGGTCAGATTATCGAGGAAGGTCTTACGACGCACAATTTCTTCCGCCACGGAAGCAAGGCGATGAAAGAATACATCTTGCAAACAATGTCAAAATGTGGTTTGCAGGACTATATGTTGCACAGATATCCTCATCAATTTTCGGGCGGACAAAGACAACGTATTTGCATAGCGCGTGCGTTAGCGGTCAAGCCGAAGTTTGTCGTATGTGACGAATGTGTTTCCGCGCTTGACGTGTCCATTCAATCGCAAATCATCAACTTGCTTGAAGAACTGAAAGAGAAAGAAGGATTGACTTATTTGTTTATATCTCACGATTTGTCCGTCGTCAGATATATCAGCGACCGTATCTGCGTTATGTATCTTGGCAACATTGTCGAACTTGCGGATGCGGAAACAATCTTCAAAGATCCTCGCCATCCCTACACAATCGCGCTGTTAAGCTCCATTCCTACGACTGATATCGAGAGTTTGGAAAAAGAGCGCATTTTGTTGGAAGGCAGCATTCCGAGCCCCATTAAGCCCCCGTCAGGATGTAAATTCCACACCAGATGTTATATGGCGTGTGATAAATGCAACAGAGTTCCTCCTCCCCTTGTGGAAGTTGAACCGGGGCATTTCGTAGCCTGCCATAAGTTGGAAAAGAAGTTGGACGAAGAGGGTAACTATTTGTTCGAAATGCCTAAAATGGTCAAAAAAACCGCAAAGATACAGGAAGTCAAAAGTGAAGAGGGCGAAGAAAGTTTGCCCGCAGACGTCGTGGAAGAACAAATAAATGCGGAAGCCGATCAAAACGAAACGGATGCAATAATCGCAGAAGATATTGCAAAGAAATCCATGGACTGATATGAAGCGACTGCCAAAAGACGAACGTCCCCACAGAGAGGGCTTCTTTGAGTTGATGACGAGGCTGAAAAACCAGCCCGACGACGATAAACAACTCAAAGACGAGGAAAAGATTAAGCTGGACAAGAAAGATATCGTGGCGTTGTTTTTATCGGCGTTTTTCACGTTATTCTTGCCGGTTGTCATATTCCTTGTCGGGATAGTGTGCCTTGTTATGGCACTGTTCGGATTTTTCGGATAGCCGAAAAAAACATTTACAATATTTCAAAAAACATCACGGAAGTCAAGCAAGAAAAAAGACTTTCCGTGGTGTTTTTTTATTATTTGAATTTTGCATATAAGTCCGTGGAATGCTCAAATTCAGAGTTATTATTAAAAAAAACAATCGCCGAAAAATGTGAAATATAGCATATCGTGTAATATTTGCTAATAAAAGCATAAACAGGAGTTTAACATTACGAAATATATCAATTAACGAACGATATTAACATATTTGAATGTTTTATAATATGTTAAGAAGGGTGTCGTTTGTTGGCAAAAAAGAAAGAGTTCGACAAAAAATCGAACTCAAAAAAAGAGATGTTTTTTCAATAGTTTTCGACGGTTACATGCAGTCGACGACGACTTTGCCGTAGGCGTATTTGTCCTCGGAAATGCGTGGAAGTTCGCGACCGATGTCGTCGAATTTTATCACGGAGTCGATAAAGCCCTCGGTATTTATGACCTTGTTTGCAAGCAGGTTTATTGCCGTATTGAATTCCCCATAGCCGTTTTTGACGGCGGTAACGTTGAGTTGTTTTTCCAGCACGTCGCCGAGGTTCAGTTGCAGGTTGCTCAGAAAGTAATTGTAGCCGATGACCGCGACCGTGCCGCCTTCCTGCGTGATGCTGGGAATGTAGTTGGGGAGCATGTTGGAGCGGGGTTCGTACAAGGTGAATTCCGCAAGTTTGCCGCCTGTGATTTCGATAATACGCTGGCGGACGTCCGCTTTGGACGGGTTTATGGTGTAATAAATGCCGTGATTTTCGGCAAGGGACAATTTCGTTTCGTCCACGTCGATGACGATCGGCACAAGTTGGTAATAAATGCAAAGTTCTGCCGCGATGATGCCGAGCGTGTTTGCGCCGAGAATCGCCACGTAGTCGCCGCGTTCCGTTTCGAGCGCGCCGAGGGATTTAACCGCAAGTGCGATTTGTTCCGTAAAAATGGCGTCGTTGTCCTTAATGCCTTCGGGCAGGGGGTAAACGTTTTCGGGCGGCATCGAGATGAAGTCGCACAAAAAGCCGTCCATATCGAGCCCCATAACCTTGACGTCGGGGACGAGCGCGCCTTTTTTCTTGTAAAACGGATCGTCGAGAACGTAAGGGCTCAAAACCACGCGTTCGCCTTTTTTCAAGCCCGACATTGCGTGCGCCTCGGACACGAGACCGATTGCGGAACGCACGGGAATAATCGGATAAGAAGCCTTTTTCCCCTCAAAAATCGCGACGTCGGTTGAAGACAAAGCAACTTTGCTTATTCTGACTTTGACGTCGGTTGCCTCGGCTTCCTGCTTTTTCTCGACAAGGGCGATTTCTTCTTTGGCTGTGATTTGCCACGCTTTCATACAATTCCTCCACAATATGAACAAAGCCATTATATCATATCGAGATTTGTTTGTAAACCGCAGGTATAAATTAAAAAATACTTATTTTACGCAAAAAAACGTGAAAAACCGTTGACTAAATGCGTTTATGAACTTATAATAATTAAGCATTCATTCTTTTAAGGAAATAAAACGGAGGTATAGATATGAAAGATAATATCCATCCCGATTACCACGAGGTTACGGTAACCTGCGCTTGTGGCGCAACGTTCAAAACCGGTACGACCAAGAAGGGCGATACGATGAAGGTTGATATTTGCAATAAGTGCCACCCCTATTTCACGGGCAGACAAAAACTCGTTGATACCGGCGGACGTGTAGATAAGTTCAAGAAACGTTATAATCTTGACTAATTCATTTTGTGCAGATTGTCAGAAGATAATCTGCATTTTTTAAATTTTAAGATATGAGAAAAACCCAAATCGGCGGACAGGCGGTCATGGAAGGCGTTATGATGCGCGGCAAATGCAGTATGGCAACCGCGGTCAGAAATTCCGACGGCGATATCGTTGTCGAAAGCAAGCGCCTTATCCCCGTCGAAAAGAAAAACGTCTGCTATCGTATTCCCGTATTGCGCGGCATCATCAATTTTGCGACGATGCTTTATACCGGGACACAAACGCTTTTAAGGTCAAGCGAAGTCTACGGCGAAGAAATCGAACCCTCGAAATTCGACAAATGGCTCTCCGAAAAACTGCATATCGACATTATGAAGGTCGTGATATGGTTTTCGGTGCTTTTGGGGGTGGCGTGCGCCGTAGGTCTTTTCGTGTTCCTGCCGCAGTTTCTTACCGAATTGCTTTTCAAAGTTCCCGCGCTCAATGCGCTTTCTGGCAGCGTGCGCGACGTCGTTTTCAGCGTTATCGAAGGATTGATAAGGCTTGTCATCTTCGTGACGTACGTCGCGATATGTTCCTGCGTGCCCGACGTGAAACGCGTGTTCATGTATCACGGGGCGGAACATAAGACGATAAACGCCTTTGAACACGACGAAGAACTTACCGTCGAAAACGTGCAGAAGTATTCCACGATTCACAAGCGTTGCGGCACGACGTTTATGGTGCTTGTCATGGTTGTCAGCATCATCGTGCTGGCGTTTGCCGGCTGGCTTACAGTGGACGTTTTCGGCTGGCCGAACAATGCCGGCATCAAGTTTGCGGTAAGGATTGTGATGATTCCGCTTGTCGCGGGCATTTCCTATGAAATTCTGAAACTTCTGGCGTTGTCCGACAATATCGTCGTACGCATTATCCGCTGGCCGGGGCTGCAACTCCAAAGGCTCACAACCCGTCAGCCCGACGACGATATGGTGGAAGTGGCGATCGTCGCTTTCAAGACCGTCTACGAAATGGACGCCGACGAAACCATTCCCGAACGCACTTTCGACATCGGAAAACCTTATAAGGACGCGCGCGAGCAGGTGGAAAAGATTCTGCCCGCAGACAAATTCGATAAGTCCGACGTCGATTGGATTTTCACGGAAGTCACCGGCAAAAACCGCTCGGAACTGCCGCTTCTCAAAACAATTAAGGCAAGCCAGCTTGAAAGGGCGCTTGCGTATGCGAAAGAACGCGCGACGGGCAAACCCTTGCAATACGTGTTCGGACACGTCGATTTTTACGACGCGAAACTTCTTGTGAATGAAAACGTGCTTATCCCCCGTCCCGAAACCGAACTTCTGGCGGAGGCGGTGGTAAACCGCGCGAAAGACAAAAGCGTGCTTGATTTATGCACGGGCAGCGGCGCGATTGCGATAAGCGTGAAAAAGCACGAGCCGACGGCGGCGGTTACCGCAAGCGACGTCAGCGAAAACGCGATTTTCGTGGCGAAAGCGAACGGCGTCGCAAACCTTGTCGACGTGAAGTTTATCACAAGCGATTTATTTGAGAACATCGACGGTGAATTCGATATAATAGTGTCGAATCCGCCGTATATAAAGACGGACGACATCCAAAATCTTGACGTCGAAGTCCGCGGGTACGAGCCGATTATCGCGCTTGACGGCGGCAAGGACGGGCTTGAATTTTATCGCCGCATAATCGACGACGCGGCGGCTCACCTTAAAGACGGCGGGGAACTTTTGATGGAACTCGGCATAGGCGAAGCCGAAGACGTGAAAGCGTACGCCGACGGAAAACTCGAATTTTCCGAATTTATCAAAGACTACGACGGCATCGACAGAATCGTGATTTTCAAAAAGAGGTAATTTATGTTCAATAAACTCGAAGAAACCAAAAAAAGATATGAGTTTCTTACCGACGAAATCGTCAAACCCGAAGTCATCGCAAATCAGAACGAGTGGAAAAAACTCGTGAAAGAACGCGCCGATATCGAAGAAATCGTCAATAAGTACGCCGAATACAAGGAAGCCGAAAAAAACTTTGAAGATTGCAAGGCGATGATGAGCGACGACGACGCGGATATTCGCGAACTTGCGAAAGAAGAATACGATTCATTCAAAACCGCGCTCGATAACGTCACCGAGGAATTGAAAGTCCTGCTTATCCCGAAAGATCCCAACGACGACAAAAACGTCGTCATCGAAATCCGCGGCGGCGCGGGCGGCGACGAAGCCGCGCTTTTCGGCGCGGAACTTATGCGTATGTATATGCACTACGCCGACGCGAAACGCTGGAAAGTCGAGGAAATATCGTCAAATATGACCGAACTCGGCGGCGTAAAAGAAGTCGTGTTCATGGTGTCCGGGAAAGGCGTTTACAGTAAACTTAAATACGAAAGCGGCGTTCACCGCGTACAGCGCGTGCCGGAAACCGAATCGCAAGGTCGCGTGCATACCTCGACGGTCACGGTTGCGGTGCTCCCGGAAGCCGCCGACGTCGAAGTCGAAATTCTGGACAAGGACCTGAAAATCGACACTTTCCGCTCGGGCGGCGCAGGCGGTCAGCACGTCAATAAGACGGAATCCGCAATCCGCATAACGCACCTTCCCACGGGTATGGTCGTCATCTGCGAGGACGAAAGAAGCCAGATAAAAAACCGCGAAAAAGCAATGAAAGTCCTGAAAACCCGCCTGTACGACTACTATCAGCAAATCGCCGATAAGGAAATTACCGATAAACGCAAGGCGCAAATCGGCACGGGCGACAGAAGCGAAAGAATCCGCACCTACAATTATCCGCAAGGCCGCGTCACCGACCACCGCATAGGCTTCACGCTGTATTCCCTCACGAACTTCTTAAACGGCGATATGGACGAGATGATCGAGGCGTTGCAAATCGCCGCAAGGAACAAAGCGCTGGAATCCAACGCCGAAGGAATTTTGTAATTCTTATATTATTTCAACAATTTTTTGAAATAACTTGAAAAATATCCGCATACGGGTTAAAATAGAATCAGTAATTAACGGAGGTATTCAATATTGATACATTTGATTTACGGCGCGAAAGGCTCGGGCAAGACTAAAAGAATTATCGACATGGCAAACGCCAGTATCGACACAACGACGGGCGATATCGTTTTCATCACCGATACCAACCGATATATGTACGATATCAAGTATCAGATTCGTTTCATCAATACCGAAGATAATCATATTTTCACCGAAGAAGCGTTGCTCGGCTTTATCAAAGGCCTTATCGCAGGAAATCACGACATAAAAACCATTTACATCGACGGCGCGCATCGCATCGCAAAAAAAGACGTCGACGCAATGCAGGATTTCTATGCGGAACTTGAAGTTATTGCGGAACGTCAGGACGTTGAGTTCGTCTTGTGCGTCAGCAAAAACGAGGATGAATTACCCGACTTTTTGAGGAAGTATTTATAATGCTTTATACAAGTACCCGCGACGGCAGCGTACGCATCACGGGAAGTCAGGCAATCGTAAACGGAATTTCAAAAGACGGCGGATTGTATGTTCCGTCGTCTTTTCCAAAATATTCCTTGAACGATATCGAGGCTTTCAAAGATTTATCGTACGTTGACCTTGCAACAAAAATTTTATCGGATTTTCTGGACTTTTCAAAAGACGAAATCAACGGCTTTTGCAAGGCCGCTTATTCGCGCTTTGAGACGGACGACGTATGTCCCGTCAAAAAAATCGACGAATCCACTTATATACTGGAACTGTTCCACGGCCCGACGCTTGCGTTTAAGGACGTTGCGCTGACGCTTTTGCCGCACCTTCTTACGGCGGCGGCCAAGAAAAACGACGTCAAGGAAAAGGTGCTTATTCTCGTCGCGACAAGCGGAGATACCGGGAAAGCCGCGCTGGAAGGATTCAAGGACGTCGAAGGCACGAATATCATCGTGCTTTATCCCGAAGACGGCGTGAGCGAAATGCAAAAACTGCAAATGCGTACGCAGGAAGGGAAAAACGTTGCGGTTTTCGGAATAAAAGGTAATTTCGACGACGCACAAGCCGCGGTCAAACGCATTTTCCGCGACGAAAAAATGATTGCGGCGTTGAAAGAACAGGGATTCGTGCTGTCGTCTGCAAACAGCATCAACTGGGGACGACTTGTCCCGCAAATCGTTTATTATTTTTATTCGTACGGAAAACTTTTGACAAAGGGCGATATTAACGTCGGCGACGAAATCAACTTTTCGGTGCCGAGCGGCAATTTCGGCGACATACTTGCGGGCTATTACGCAAAGAAGATGGGGCTTCCCGTCAAAAAACTTATTTGCGCCAGCAACGTAAACCGCGTGCTTGCCGACTTCTTTGAAACGGGCGTTTACGACAGAAACCGCGACTTTTTCAAAACCATCTCGCCAAGTATGGATATATTGATATCCAGCAATCTTGAAAGGTTCTTGTACGACGTGTCTGGCGAAAACCCGGATTTCGTCAACGAAAAGATGACCGCGCTTGCAACGTGCGGGAAGTACGAGATACCTTACGATTTGATTGAAAAAGAGGGCATTGTCGGAGGATATGCGGACGAAGACGATACAAAAATGGCGATTGACTGTTTCTTTGACAGTTTTGATTATCCCCTTGACACACATACGGCGGTCGCCGTTACCGTATATAACAATTACGTCGCAGAAACGGGCGACGAAACGCCCACCGTCGTCGTTGCGACGGCAAGCCCGTATAAATTCCCCGCGGACGTATACGACGCAATCTCTCACGAGAACTGCGACGACGCGTTTTCGGCAATTCAAAAACTTCATCGCATATCGGGCGTGAAAATTCCCGACGCGATAAGCACTCTCGTCACGAAACAGGTAAGGTTTAATACCGTCGTCGATAAAAACGACGTCGATAACGCGGTATTGAACGCTTTTAAGGAATAATATTATGGAAGAAAACAAAAAAATCGTTTACAGCGCTTTGAAACCGACCGGCGATTTACAACTCGGCAACTACATCGGCGCATTAAGAAATATGGTGAAAATGCAGGACGAATACAACTGCGTTTATATGGTGGCGGATTTGCACAGCCTTACGGTGTCGAACCTGCCCGCCGACCTTCGCAGAAGAACCTACGACTTTATGGCGTTGTTCCTTGCAATCGGGCTTGACACCGAAAAGTGCGTGCTTGCGGTACAAAGCCACGTTCCCGAACACTCGGAACTCGGCTGGATTCTCAACTGCTACACAATGTTCGGTGAGGCAAGCCGTATGACGCAGTTTAAGGATAAGTCCCTGAAAAATCCCGACAACGTCAACGTCGGACTTTTTGCGTATCCAATGCTGATGGCTGCCGATATTTTGTTGTATCAGACCGACCTTGTTCCCATCGGAAAGGATCAGAAACAGCACGTCGAAATCGCAAGGACGATTGCGGAAAGGTTCAATAATAAATATTCGCCCACGTTTGTCGTGCCTGACTGCTACTTCCCGAAGACGGGCGCGAAAATCCAGAACCTTCTGGATCCCACCGCGAAAATGGGCAAAACCGACGACAATACGAACGGCGTAGTTTTCCTGCTTGACGACAAGGACACGATCGCAAGAAAGTTCAAGCGCGCCGTCACAGACAGCGGCAACGAAATTATCGTGTCGCCCGAAAAGCCCGGCATCAGCAACCTTATCACGATTTACAGCGTGTTTACCGACAAAACCCAAAGCGAGGTCGAGCAGGAGTTTTCGGGCAGGTCGTACGCCGAGTTCAAGACGGCGGTCGGCGACGCGGTAATCGCGAAAATCGCGCCGATTCAGGATAAATATCACGACCTTATGAAAAACAAGGACTATCTGAACGCGATTATGAAAGAGGGCGCGGAAAAATCGTCCTACCTTGCCGAAAAAACACTCAGAAAAGTCAAGAAGAAAATCGGGCTTGTGGAGATGCCAAGATAGGTTTACACGGCCGAATTTATAAAAATTTTGACAAAATCGGCAAAAACACGACAAAATAATCCCATAAAAATCAAAGCGCACCGCAATTTTCGGCGGTGCGTTTTTTATTTGCTTTTAATGACGAAACATTTGAAAAATCGTTTGAAAAACGACTTTTATAAGCGTTTTATAACCTCGTCGGTAAACTCTTCCGTCGAAATTACTTTTTGAGTTTCGTCGCGCTTGTTTTTCATATCGGGGGTGACGAAGTTTTGGCTTATCACTTCTTCGACGGCGTTCTCGACGGCGGTTTTTGCCAAGGATTTATCAAAAGAGTATTCAAGCATTTTCGCCGCTGCAAGGATTATTCCCGCGGGATTTACGCCGTGCGGATTTTTTGCGTCGAAGCGTGCGACTTTTGCGGGTTTATAAAGTCCCGTTGCGGCGTCGCCCAGATATCCTTCGCAAAGGTTTCCGAAACCGCCCGAAATCGCCGCGCCCAAAGAAAACAAAGTATCGGAAGTGCTTTCGTTTGCGACTATCACGTCAAATGCAGACGGGCTGAAAAGAAGCGGCGCGACCACGCTTTCCAAGGTATAAGACGTAAGGTTTACCAAAGGGTAGTCCTCGTTGATTTCGTGAGTGATTTTGCGGCGCAAGAACTCGGTGTTGAACGTGTCTGCAAGGTCAACGGAAGCAAGACGATTTTTGCGCTTTTCGGCAAGTTCGTAGGCTATTCGTCCGATGCGCTCCGCGTACATTTCGGGAAGAGTTACGACGTCGTAAGCCTCGCGCCCGACTTTGCCCGTCTTGTAACCTTTTTCAACAAACTGCTTTGCGGCGATATCGTGCACAATCAAAAAATCGACGTTCGATATTTCGTCTTTGTCGTTCAGTGCAGAACAGTTAATCGTGTTATAAAAGGACTTTATCGACCTGAAACACCCAAATAAACCAAGGTTTTTGCAAATTAAAGTAATTACGTCGCCGTGAACGGAGGAGCGTGCGAAGTCGTATGATATCGCGCCGGCAATCGCCGCGTCCGCCGATTTTACAACTTTGTATTCGTCGGTTTTCAGTATCTCGCTTTCGGACTTTCCCAAAAAAGCGCGCGCGTCGACGGGGTGAAAATTCAAAGAAAAACCAAACTTTTCGGAAACGGCAGTCAGAACCTTTTTTGCCGCGGCGGTCAGAATTTCTGAATATCCGTCGCCGTTTATAATCGCTACGTTGAACATACTCATTTTCTTTTGTCGGAAAGATAGTATTCCGTGCCGTCCAGAAGGGCGTGCCAGGACGCGTCGATGACGTTTGTCGAAACGCCGACGGTCGTCCAGTTTCTGAACCCGTCGGACGACGTGATAAGTACGCGGACGGTCGCTTTCGTCGCTTCTTCGCTGTTGAGAACGCGCACCTTGTAGTCGGTCAGCGTAACGTTGTCGATTTCGGGATAAAACTTTGACAGCACTTTGCGAAGGGCGATGTCAAGGGCGTCGACCGGACCGTCGGGACCTTCGGCGGATTCTTGTCGTTTTTCGCCGCCGACGGTAACGGACACGGTTGCGTTTGACACGTTTTTGTCGCCTTTGGCGCAAATACTCACCGTATATTCTTCCGCACGGAAAAACTCGGGCAGAAGATTTATCGCCTTTTTCACGAAAAGGTTGAAACTTGCGTCCGCGCCTTCAAACTGATAACCCTGCATTTCCATTTCTTTCAGTTTTTTGAGAAGGGCATCGGATTGTTCTTTATCGAGGGGGACGCCCGGAAGAACGTCCTGCGCTTTTTTCAGAAATATCGCGCGCCCCGCGACCTCGCTTATCGGGAAACTTCTTTCGTTGCCGACAACCGACGGGTCGATATGTTCGAAAGCGGGGGAATATTTTATCACGCCGTCGCCGTGCATACCGCCTTTGTGCATAAATGCGGCTTTGCCGACGTAGGGCGTGTTTTTGGGCAGGCGTACGTTTGTGATTTCCGCAATGCGCCGCGCCGTGTCGGTAAATTTTTTGATTGAATCTTCGGGCAGGATATCGTATCCTTTTTTGAGTTGCAAATCGAGTATCGCGGTGACGAGATTGCAGTTTCCGCATCTTTCACCGAATCCCAAAAAAGTGCCCTGAATATGAGTCGCGCCCGCGTCGACCGCCGCAATCGTGTTTGCAACGGCAAGCCCCAGATCGTCGTGGCAGTGTATGCCGATTTTCGCGCGCTTGAAAGTTTTGACAATGGTTTTTACGATTGCCGAAATTTCTTCGGGAAGGGAAGCGCCGTTCGTGTCGCAAAGGACAAGAAGTTTCGCGCCGGCGTTTTTTGCGGTGCGTAAAGTATCGAGCGCGTAATCGGGGTTTTCCTTGTATCCGTCAAAGAAATGTTCCGCGTCGAAAAACACCGTTTTGTTGCGGTCGCAAAGAAAACGAATGCTGTCATAAATCATTTTCAGATTATCTTGCGCCGACACCTGCAAAACCTTTTCGGCTTGCGTTACGCTGCTTTTTCCAACGACGGAAACGAATTGCGTTTTTGACAAAGAAAGCAGGTTTAACGCGCTGTCTTCGTCGGTTAAGTTGTTTTTGTGTCGGGTTGAGCCGAAAGCGACAAGGTGAGAATTTATCGTTTTCACGTCGTCGTCGCACAAAAGTTTTTTGTCTTTCGGGTTGGCGAAAGGAGTGCCTGCCTCGATATAATCGATTTTCAGGTCGTCAAAAAGGCGTATGCATTCCGCCTTGTCGTCAATCGACAAAGTAACGCCTTCGGCTTGCGCGCCGTCCCTTAAAGTTGTGTCAAGAACCTCGATTTTCATTTGTCGTTAAGTAATTTATTGACTGCGTTGACGTAAGCGATGATTGCCGCTTCCAGTACGTCGGTCGAAACGCCGCGACCGCTTACGGTACGCCCGTCAAGGTCAAGTTTTACGATTGCTTCGCCCAGAGCGTCCTCGCCTTCCGTGACGGAGTGCAACGAAAAGTCGCTGAGTACGAAGTCTTTGCCGACGATATTGTTGATTGCTTTGAAACTTGCGTCGACAGGACCGTCGCCCGATTCCTTTTCGGTAACGGTGCCGTCGTTGGTTTTTAAGGTGATTTCCGAAAACGCGCTGTTTTTATAGGACGAAATATCGTACGCTTCGAGGGTGTATTTTTTCGGCACGAGCGCGTTCAGTTTGTCGCCGTGCGGCAAAAGTGCCTCGACGTCGCGGCGGGATATCGTCTTTTTCCTGTCCGCAAGCGCCTTGAATTTTTCAAAAAGTTCGTCGATTTTGTCGGGAGAAAAGGTATATCCCATATCGGACAGAAATTGTTGAAAAGCGTGTTTTCCGCTGTGTTTCCCGATAAGGATTTTATTGTCGACGATGCCCACGTCGTGCGGATTCATAATTTCGTAGGTTTCGCGCGCCTGCATTACGCCGTGCTGATGTATGCCCGCCTCGTGCGCGAAAGCGTTTCTGCCGACGATTGCCTTGTTCATGGGGATTTTCAGACCGACTACGCTTGACAAAAGCGTGCAGGTGCGGTAAATTTCGCGGCTGTCCGCGCGAGTCGTCGCGTCGAAATAGTCGCCGCGGGTTTTCAATGCCATTATGATTTCTTCAAGGTCGGCGTTGCCTGCGCGTTCCCCGATGCCCAGAACCGTGCCTTCGATCTGATTTGCGCCCGCTTTCACGGCGGAAAGCGAGTTTGCGACGGCAAGTCCCAAGTCGTCGTGGCAGTGGACGGACAGGCTAATGTCGCAAAGTCCGTCGACTTCCGAAAGAAGCGTTTTTACGATGTTTGTCATTTCGTCGGGGGTGGAATATCCGACGGTGTCGGGGATATTTATCGTCGAAACGCCGGCGTCGACCGCAAGCCGCGTAACTTTCACAAGATAATCGAGGGGAGTACGCGACGCGTCTTCAAACGAAAACTGCACGTTGTCGGTATACTTTTTTGCGTAACGAATGGCGTCGGTCAGCGTGTCGATTGCGGCGTCGGGCGTGATTTTGTATTTGTAGGCAAGATGAATCGGCGAGGTTGCGATGAACAGATGCAGCCTCGGGTTTTCGGCTTCTTTCAGCGCGTCCCACAGCACGTCGATATCGTGTTGTTTGCACCTTGCAAGCCCGGTGATTTCGGCGGTTCTTATGCGTTTTGCGATTTGTCTGACCGCTTCGAAGTCGCCTTCGCTCGCGGCGGGATAGCCTGCCTCGATAATATCGACGTTCAGGCGTTGCAGCGCGTCCGCCACGGCGATTTTCTCGTTGATGTGCATACTGCATCCGGGGGATTGTTCGCCGTCTCTTAAAGTTGTGTCCAGAAGTTTAATCGTTCTCATTCGTTCTCAACGTTTTTCCGCCGCGTCCGAGTGCCGAGCCGCCGGAGCGTGCCATTTCCAGTACGCCGTAAGGTTTCAGCACGTCGATAAGGGCGTCGATTTTGCTTGTTTCGCCGGTAAGTTCGATAATCATCGTGTCGTCGGACGAAACGTCGATGGGCTTCGCCTTGAAAATTGTGCAGATATCCACGATTTCGCTGCGCTGACTTGCCGCGCATCTGATTTTGATTAAAAGTAACTCGCGGAAAACGCAGTCGTCGCGGTCGAGATCGGCGATTTGCACGACGTCGACCTGCTTTTGAAGCTGCGCCTGAATTTGTTTTATGATTTTATCGTTGCCGCGCACCGTGACCGTCATACGGGAATAATCGTCGTTTTCGGTTGCGCAGACGGTAAGGCTGTCGATGTTGTAGCCGCGCCGCGCGAAAAGTCCCGAGATGCGGGTAAGAACGCCGGGGCGGTTTAATACGAGTACGGATAATCTGTGCATGTTGTCTTGCATAAAAACCTCACAATATATTTTCCTGCTTTTTAAGTTTCAGGTCGATGACGGCAGGGGAGTTTAAGTCGATTGAAGAAAGGACGCCGTCAAGTTCCCGAACGGTTTCCGCGCGGTATGCGGGTATGCCGAAAGAGTTTGCAAGGCGCACGTAATCGACACCGTCTAGTAATACGCTGTCGACGACGTTTCCGCCGTATTTCTTCTTCTGAATTTCATAAATCATACCAAGCGACGAATTGTCGAAAATCACCGTAACGACGGGCAAAGAATAACGCCTGATTGTGATAAGTTCGTTGAAACTCATGTTGAACGAGCCGTCGCCCGTCACGTACAAAACGCGCTTGCCTGTTGCGAAAGCGGTGCCTACCGCCGCGCCTATTCCAAAACCCATTGCGCCAAGTCCCGCGCTTGTGATAAGTCTGCCGCCCAACGAAAAGTCGTAATAATTCGTGACGTAAAGTTGGTGTTGTCCGACGTCGGTCGTAACGTACGCGTCGCGCCCGAAATGACGGCAAAGGCAGTTTATCATACACTGAACCGTTGATAATCTTTCGTTTTTGTCGGGTTGTGCGTTGAACCAGGCGTGATCTTTTTCAATTACGCGGCTTAAAAGCAAGGGAAGCGTATTTGAAAGATCGCCGACGATCCTTGCGTCCGACTGGTGGTTTTTGTCGATTTCGGCAGCGTCGATATCAAGGTGAAGAAGTTTCAGCTTTTTGTTGTAAAAAGTTTTTTCCGTTGCCTTGCTTGAAAACCTTGCGCCGACGGAAATAAGAAGGTCGGCGTCTTTTAAGGCGGCTTTCGCAAGGGTATTTTTTGCGGTCGAAACGCCGATGAAATATTCGTTGTCAAAGTCCGTCACACCGACGCCGCGCATCGAAACGCCTATGGGCGCTTTGAGAATGCGGGATAACTTCGTAACGAGATTTTTCGTGCCGCTTGCAATGACTCCTCCGCCGGCGTAAATCAAAGGACGCGTCGACTCGTTGATGATTTTTGCCGCGTCGGCAACTTCCGTCATATCGACAAGGTCTGCGGGTTTTTCTGACATTTTTGCGGGGACGTAATCGCAGGATTCGTCGAAAACGTTTGCGGGAATATCGATAAGGACGGGACCTTTTCTGCCACTCGTCGCGACGTAAAACGCTTCCGAAACGGCGAAAGACAGGTCTTTCACGTCCTTGACGATGTAGTTATATTTTGTGATCGGCATCGTGATACCCGTCGTGTCGACTTCCTGAAAACCGTCGTGGCCGAGCATATCGACGCTTACGTTTCCCGTTATCACGACAAGGGGGACGCTGTCCGAAAAAGCGTCGGCAATCCCCGTGACAAGGTTTGTCGCGCCGGGGCCGGAGGTTG
>OHFP01000107.1_pt1 | contig 50578 bp, 30 predicted proteins | sample 1567591 | NCBI WGS metagenome assembly OHFP01 (sample SAMEA3879547, study PRJEB24766) | human gut metagenome | biome: human-associated habitat; feature: feces | place: USA | collected 1985/1987 | reverse complement strand
CTATCGCCCCTCATTTCTATTTTATCTTGTTTGTACCCCTTGTACACCGATGTTTAGGCTGTTGTTTATATTTCGTAAGCTCTACAGGCTCAATACCTTTATTGATTTTAATCATAGCTAATCCTCAGCGATTTTCCAAATCGAAACGAACTTCACACTCTGTCAACTTTGGATCATTGGGATCAACAGTTTCTTTCAGGTACTGAAGAATTTTAGAAGCCTCTTCAAGATTACTTTCGATGGCATTATCGAATGCCTCAAATGCTCTAACAACATCTTCGGGACGCTCAGTGGTATGCATTATGCTATGCAGAATTCCATTGGTATCCCATCCATGCACATTATAAGGCTTGACGGTTACATCATCATTTTCCTGCTTCAAGCCGAAAAGATTGTAACTGTCATCCACTTCGCTTATAACCTGAGGAGAATGTGTTGTAATGATAAATTGAATGCTCGGAAAGGTACTTTTTAATGCACCAAGAATCTTTCGCTGCCAAGAAGGATGCATATGAAGTTCAATCTCATCGATGAGTACAATACCTTCTCCCTCAAGTGGATTGTTGCGAGAAGGGTTAGCCAGAGCAATACGACGAGCTAAGTCACCAAAGAGAGCGAGGGTACATTTCTCACCATCAGAAAGATTATCAACACGCATTTCTAACCCGTTCTTTTTTACAGTCATGCGCAGGGGACTACGTTTGACTTTTAGGTCAGAAACATTATCCAACATGGAACAGACGGCGGTGCGAACACACCCTAAAGAAACATCTACATAGTCAAAATTTTTTGTCTCTGTTTTTGTTTCGTTTTCAATGTCTTCCTGATTGCGGAACCACTCAAAAAAGGAACGAAAATCCAATTCATTCTCGCTGGCTCGCTCTAAAGCTGTCAGCTGCGAAAATTCATGATTGGTACGAATTCTAAGAGGAATGTCAAGGACGGAACGATTGGTTCCATAATTGACGAAAATAGGCATATTGTTTTCTGATCCCTCAGAGAGATAAGTTGCTGTAAATTTTTCGACAAAAGTATCGTATAAATTCTTGTATGGGATTACTCGTGGTGCTTTTCCGGGCTTGGCTTTAATATAATCTTTTCTTAAAGACAAGGTTTCACCAGCAAGGCTGAAATCAGCACCAAGGTTCATCATTCCAAAGCCAGCATGAACAGATTCTGCATTTAAGGAGCGGAAAGCAGTTCCCTGAGTGTTGCTTAAACGGTTCAAAACTGGCCACATTAAATAATTAATGGCGGTCAGAACGGTTGATTTGCCAGCACCGTTTACACCGAAAAGGACGGTGCTTTTTCCCTGCAAATCAAATTGATGTTCTCTATAGCCCTTGAAGTTATGCACATAGAGGCTTGTGAGTTTCATAGGAAATCCTCCTTGTAATGGTAATTCAATATTACCATGGGTAGGCCAAAAATTCAACAAAAAGAAGTAGAGGAATTACATATAGAAAGTGTTTCAGTCAGATTGATGTAGGAACTGAGAGCAAGTACCATAGCTTGTGATGTAAACTCCCTTTTGCGCGCGTGTCATAGCCACATAAAGCAGACATTTTTCGGATGTGATGGATTCTTTTTCGGAGATTGGATCCATGTGATTGATGGCAGCAGCTAGAGGAACAACGCGGTGATTGAGGGCAGCAATAAAGACGTATTTGAATTCGAGCCCCTTCACACGATGCATGGTTGCGACACGAATTCCATCAAAGTTTCGATTGTCAGGTTGATTCCGTTTGATTGCGTAAGAACGGATGCCGGCCTTTGTCAGCAGGGACAGATAATCGTTTGCAAGGTTCTTTGTACGCGCAACGATGCAAATCTCCTTTAGCAAAATACCAGAATTTTGTAGCTTCCGGATTTCAGTATAAATGAAGTTGAATTCTGCGTTTGCATCCGGGAAATTCCGAATGATAGGAGGTTCTCCGTGGGTCAAAGATTGGCATTGGGTTCCGCTATCGGTACTTTCATCCAAATCGTCAAAAGAGAGGCCCTCTAAGAAGGAGAATGCACTATGCCGAATCTCCTCTGTGGTGCGATAGTTGATCTTTAAAATACTGCTTCGGCCGCGGACATTGATACCGCATTTCGATAAGATAGGCCGATTCCGATAGATCCTCTGATGCGCATCACCCACGATAAAAAGATCGTTTGCGTGTTCCGGGCCGGCCAGAGCACGAATCAGGCGATATGTGTTATCGCTTAGATCCTGTCCTTCGTCTACAATGATATGGGTATACTGCGATTTTACACTGCTGCCCTGTAAAAGTTTTGTGCACTCATACATGGCAGTATTGATGTCGCGGATCTGATGCTCTTTCATCAGATTTTGGTAGTTGTCCAGAACCTGCCATACAAGAAGCCTCTTTCTGCGGTCCAGCCGTGTGCCGCGGCCGTTTCGGGAGGCTTTCAGATATTGGTCACGCGTAATCGCTTCCTGTGAAATTACGACCCGATTCCATTCTTCCTGATAAAAAGAAACGTCGTAAGGCAGTTCCGTGTTTGCAAGAAAGAGCGCCTTTTCCCATATAGGAGCCAAGGCGTCATCGTAGCCGATCTGAAAAGAAAAGCCGGACTCGCGCATAAAGCGGCTGACCCATGCGTCAAGATGAATGACTTCAATTTTGCGTAGTTCCTCGATCGAGCAGATCTTGCGGAGATTTTCCTGAATATCTGCGGCGAGGTTCGCCGTATAGGTCGTAAAAAGAATACGCTGCTGCCCGGTGCATTGAGATGCCAGATATTTAGCGCGGTGCAGAGCGACAACCGTTTTTCCCGTTCCTGCACCACCCAGAACACGAACAGGGCCAGAGTAATTTTTCTGCGTCAGATTTCGCTGAGCCGGATGTAAAAAAACACGCCATTTTTCAAGCGGTGCAGCCATGATGCGGCGCAGTTCATCTTCCCCTTCCACGACGACAAAGGACCGCATGGTAATGGGCTGTTCCAATGCTGCCGACAAATCCTGTGCTGCGGGAGAGGTATTGCATTCTTCGTTGGCAAGTTCCAGAACTTCTTCCATGGAAAAGCCTTCTGCAAGCCAGGCGAGATATTCGTATGCATCTGCCGGGAAGGAAGATCGCGCCTGATAAAACTGTTCTTTTGTTTCAAAGCTGCGGACATAAGGCAGCAGCGCTTCAGGAACACTCAGCCGAAGCAAATCCGCGTCTTTGAAAGCAGAAAACAGAAGCGGCTGACTGTGTGCTGCGATCGGTTCGGAAACCGTTTGCACATCAAAAACCTGAAGTGAACCGGTGTTCGGGTTTACTTCACAGCGTTTTCGGGCGGCCCACTGGTAGGCCTCATCGTGATGATCGACCCATAAAAGCAGATAAACTTCGGATTGACGAACGACAATGCCGCGGTAGGTATCATCAACACGAATGGAATATATTTTTTTATCGATACAAGAGTTTATCTTTTCGTAGTGAATTCCCGGCGAAGCAGGGTCATTCCGGAATTTGTTGACAAGTTCGGTAACTTTGCCCTGCACCTGACGGGGAAGGTGTGCAAAGGCCGTCAAAAAATCAGCGGAAATTGCGACTTTTGCAGTTGTCATACGTTCTTTCCTCCCAATAGATTGCTTAGATCAAGACCAGATAGATCGGCTGCGGTGTATATTTTCCAGCCGAGATGCTCCATCTTTTCTCGATCAATGGACTGTTCAAAAGTCATAAATCCCAATTTCTTGTCCGGCCAAGCAATTTCAATCGTTGCGATGACATTTCCATCTGCACCAGCTGCCTCAAATCCAATGAAATCTTCAGCAGGTGCTGGGATACCGCTTTTCTGTGCCAAGGCAGCGAATGCTTTCGCATCTTCGTCAAATAGCAATTCACCGATGGAATTCCATCCGGAATCGGGTGTGGAAGAGGCTTCCGCCGAAGAACAGCTGCTCTGGGAAACAGGAAGTGCGAGATAGTCCATGCGCCTGAGCCCGGTAGAAGAAACGGCAGCAAATTCTGAGGCAAACTGCATCAGATTGAAAAACTGCCAGAAACCGTTCCACTCCGGTTCGTATTTATCTGTGCGGCTGTTCTTGTCATCGTTCAGGACGGCAAAGACGGTAACAGCACCATCTGCTTTCATGGATGCAGCGGAAATGCCTGCATAGAGAGCCAGATGAGAATTTACAGCACGAGGGACCCACGCTCCATAAGCGGTCAGCCCAAAGCGGAAACTGGAATCTGTAAAATGCAGTTGATCGTTCACATCCTGAAAGACCTGATGCCATTGATCGAATGCCGCATTGTTCTTGATGAATGCCGGATCCAGCAGAGAAAGTGCATAAGCGTGTGCCTGTGCGTGGAAGATCGTTTCGGCATCCGGCAGATTCAGGTAGGCAATCAAGAGGTCAAACGCAGAGAGCTTTACAGGATCAAGTACCTCTGCATGGAGCTTTCGTACTTCGGAACGGTACATCACCTTGCCGAGCGGCATTTTTTCGACCGCTAAAACAGAAGTGGCGTAATCCCCCTGCGGGGTAAAAACGTTCTGAACATCCTTAAAACTCAGGGACCAGACCCGGAACTGCCCACTGCGGCGGAGTGCTTCACGTTTGATGGTGTCATCGGAAACGATATCCTTGTGATATAGGAAGCCGTCCGTAAACACCGCTAGGGGCTTGTGTCCGGGCGCGGCTACGGGCCAGAACACAAAATCTGGTTTACAGGGAACGGATACACCGTTGCTTGGACCCAGTGAAACCTGAGGTTCAAGTTCCCAAGCAGAGTGCTCCAGTTTGAGATAATAACTGTGTTTTCCGTTTCTTACGGTGTCACTGATATTTGCAGCACCAACTTTTAGACGGATCGCTTCCCAAAAGCGCGATTCCAATTCGCTTTCAAACAGCGGGTTTACAGGAATACTGCTGATCATATCGATTTTTTGGATATGGTCTTTACCGGAAAGAATCGTTTTCAACAGCCGAATGGCAGTTGCACGCGAAATATTACCGATCTGCTGGCTCTGGCGATACGCATATAGGCAATGATAGCAGCCGTCCTTCTGCGGATCGTCTTTGCAGGAGCAGGTTTCCATAACATGAAGGGCTTTTTCAAAAATCTGAATCAAAGAATCTTTTTCATGCATCAACTGCTTCAGATATCCCGTGCCGCCGGGAACCGAATCGTAGATCACGAGATACTGTTTGCGATAGTCGGCATCCGGGACGGGTACTTCGCTGACAGCAGCCCGGAGGTGATCGACATTGCCAAAATATTCTTTCATACCAAGCATGAAGGCCGCAACAAAGGATTCCATCCGGACGGAAGAAGAGTCCATCGTCGTAGCGGGAATCAGAAGTCGGAGAACCTCTGTGCTGAATTCACGATACAGAAACAGACATTCTTCATAGGCATCGGCCTGTGAGAGCGCAGGGATTTTGCGTGTCTTACAGGAATAGCTGTGGTTATTCGGCTTGCTGTCAGTCTGAATCTTACCACAATATTTGCAGATCCGGAACCCTTTGCGCACTTCCTCGACACCAGAAATCGATAACTTTTCACCTGTCAGGTCACTCTCGCCAAAGTTGATCTCCCGCAGCGTTGCTTTACGGACAAATTCGTAACCAAAGGGAAATTCCTCATTGTCCATGCGATAGGCACAGGAGATGTCATGGTCCTCATCTACGTCTACAAGGAGCTGCTTGCAATAAAAGATATTAGAGCGGTCGTCGCTTTCATCACTAATCAAGCTCTTGGCGTAGTCCATGTTAGAGTAGACCATCTGCACTTTCAGCATGTTGCGCATCTGACCGGAATCGGCCCAAGCGGGGCTTCCGCATTGAGGACAGGCTGCTGTGTTCCGGCCAGCTGTTTCAAGCTGCGCATGAGAGCAGTTTGGACACAGACGCCAAAGGGCACTCTGAGCAGTTGTCAGGTCTACCTGATCGATCGTCAGTTTGCGACCATCCACATAGAAACTGTTGCTCGGTGCAAACTCACTGAGGGCAGAGGAAGCGGAGCGGTTGTATTCATAGACGAGCTTTTCATACTTTTTTCGGGCAGACGGAAGTTCCTCATCGGACTTTCGGTAGAGAACCGCCCGCAGAATGATCCCAGCCTCCGGAAAAGCATAGTTGGGCAGCAATCCCTCATCGGACAAGAAGTTGAAAACGTTCTTTTTGCTGATCTCCTGCAAAACGGTCAATAGAGCCGCTTCCTCGCCCTTTAGTTCCTTGATCTCTTCGTCGTAAGAACTGTCTTTGGGCTTGTTTTCCAGCTGCTGGATCATGACCTTCAGGGAATTTACGCTGTTGTGCAGGCTGTTTTGCTGCTTCTTCAAACTTTCAAAGGCATCCAGAATTTTAATGTGCATGGAACTTTCTGTGGTTCCAGTGCCGCGGGCAAATATTTGCAGCTCTTCCTTGGAGCTTTCGTCCAGATAAGCGGAAAACATCTGGACAAAAGAGTTGATCTGCCGGGAAAGTGTACTCTGCACGTAGTTGAGAAAATTGAAAGGGAACATATCGGAAGGCCGCGCATCCAGTTTCTTCAGAATAATACCGACCTTATCGGGGATAGCATCATCAGGAATGCCTTTCCGCACCCAAGAATCCATGCAAAAAGCCATGAACTGCCGTTCCAATACAGCGGAAGCGCGCAGGAAGATTTTTGGTGGTGTGACCGAACCGGAGATCATCTCTAAAGGATCTGCGTAAAAATAGAGGTCATGTGGCCGCGCATTTGCAATTGCCAAGGTCAGAGCATTGCCGTCTTTGCGTCCGGCACGGCCAACACGCTGCAGAAACTGACTTTGTGCAGGCGGCATACTGCACAGGATGACCGTGGAAAGGTCACCAATATCAATACCCATTTCCAAAGTGGGGGTACAGGAGAGAACATTGGGGTCCCAGTTGGAACGATTTTCCTTGCTACGCTTAAAATCCTTCTCCAGTTGCTCACGATCTGGGCGTTCCAGCAGGCCAGTATGCTCCCGTGCATTGATGCGCGCCAGATCGCCGGTGCTGTAAAGTCGGCCATAGTAATTGATGCCGGATGATTTATATTCGACAAGTTTACCGCCACAGGCAGACCGAGGACAGGGCGCATTTTCCCACAGCGGCAGGCTTTCGGCAGAAAACGAATACACCGCACCGCAATGTTCGCAGCGCAGCTGGATAACATCGTTTGTAAGGAAGACACGGCTCTTGTTCAGGCCATAGACTTTATAGTTTGCGGAAGAAGGCACAGATACGACAATGCCGTTCTTCACAGATTCTTCCAGAATCAGCTTGCTGATAGCACGGAAATTGAGCTCGTCAAGAATTGATTCTGTGCAGCAGAAAGCAATCCAGTCTGTGTAACGGCGCGAAGATGGTAAATCAAACTCAGAAGTAGGATGGCTTTTTCCAAGGTATTCAGCTATAAAACGAGGAATATTACGCCCGGATTGTTGACCGGGCAGCCAGCGATTGCGGTCGTTTGAAAGCATATAGCTTTTGCCATCATTGATGGTGTACTCATCAAAAACAACATCTTTAAAAGCACCATTGCACCGGAGTAGATTCAGCCAACCGATGACCATGCGCTGAAAGATTATGCGGTCTTCCCGAGACATGATACCCAGTTCGTTAACAACACGCAGCTGGACTGCTGCAGCAATCTGCTCAATATCCTCAGGAGAAAAGGAAAGAACCGAGCAAGCCGACCGTTCCAGAGTGCGTCCAATTTTACTGGTAAGACCATATTCCAGCATGATTTCATACTGGATGCGCTGCTCAATCTCATGCATCAAAATATGCGCCTGCTTGTCATCACTGAGCTTACGATTTTGCGTCATTTCTTCGTATGCACGCTTCCAGGTTAGATTGGGCGGAATAAAAAAGCTGACAAATTCTTCATCGGTCATGTGCAGGTGCCAGTAATCCACAAACCCGGCCTGAAAATCAGCAAGGCTTTGACCTGAACCACATTCTGCGCAATAACGCTGAATTGCCGTGCGCAGACCAAACCGCCAGGTGCGGGAATTGAAAAATCCAGCGCGATGAGCAGCATCCTGCACATTATCGGAAAAGGCAAGCGTCTTTTTATCATCGTTGAAGCGGGAAGCGAACATTTGAGAAATACTGGCACTGATCTCCGTGGCACTGCGAACACCCATCAGAGAAAGTCCCCGGCGGCTGCCGCAGCAGGGGCAGATGTACTGCTTATGCTGCTTCGGGCCGGTTGTCCGAATCGGACTGGGAATCAGAATGTCCACCATGCGGGTGCCGCAGCTGGCACATTCGCTGCTGCCGTCGATCCCCAGTTTTACCTGCAGGCAGTCTGGACAGATGCGTGCAGGCAGCATTCCGGTGGGAACATTTTCATGCGGATGAGGGAAAAGCATCACGACTTTTTCATCTGCTTTAAAATATTGGTTGTAAAACGCTTCAAGATTGACAATGGTGGCGTTCTGACGCTCGTTCAGGATCGTGACCCAGCCGGTGATGCCGCAGTCACGGCAGTTGACAACGGGCAGGTGCTGTTTGGCCTGCTGTCGGTTCAGATCATGCGCAATTTTATAAGTGATGTGCTCCGCATCGACCTTGGCAACGATGCGCCGCAGTTCCCGGATCCAAAGCTGCACCTGTACATTCAGGAACGGGCGTAATTTTCGCGGCTTACCGGTGCGCGCATGAGAAACCAGTGCAAAGAGCGAGTTGAGCGCGGCAGAAGCATCGGATAATTCATTCAGTGCCGGATAATGTGGTGCCAACGCTTCCACAATGCGGGAAACCTGATAGTAATTGCCCTCCGTTAGGTGTAGAACAGACTGTAGGAATACATGCTGCAGAAGAACCCGGCCCAGTTCAATGCGGCCACTGTCGGATAGAACGTCCTGCGAAAAATCCGGGAACCATGCCTTTACCGCGCACTGAAGATAGGCGGAAGGATCGTCCTCTTCGGCAAGAGCTACCAGCTGTGCAGTCTGATCTGCGGAAGGCAAGGCAAAGAATGAGGTCGACTGTCCAGCAAAAAACTCATCGGCACTGAGCCGATCCTCGGTGATGACGGCATCTCGTTCAAATGGCTCACCAAAGATCTCCTCGGCATAATTCAGGATGGCACCGTTATTTTCCTTGGAACCCATGGTAGCAGAGGTGCCAATGCAGCAGAGGTACCCATCATAGATACCAAGGCGGCGCTTGAGACGGCGCAGCAGGCAGGCAAGGTCGGTGCCTTGTGCACCATCAAAGGTATGCAGCTCATCCACTGCAATGTACTTTAGCGTTTCTGGATTATTCTGCTTCCAAAGCAGGGCATCTTTGGGGCGCACAAGCAGATAGTCCAGCATTTTATAGTTGGTCAGCAGGATATCCGGCGGACTGTTCAACAGAGTCTCGTGGTCAGTAATGATGCCATGCTCACTCATGGTGCGGGACGGAGTGCGTTCCAGACCGCCAACATACATACCGGCAGTTACATTGCCGCGCAGTTCGGGACTGTTATGAATCAGTTCTGCAATTCGCTTGGACTGATCGGTGGCAAGGGCATTCATAGGATAGATGATCAGCGCCTTGATGCCAGACTCCCCACGGTGCTGGTAACAGTATTCCAGAATGGGGTACAAGAAGCATTCAGTTTTGCCGGAGCCTGTGCCGGTTGCAATCAGTGTAGAACGGCCGTCATTGCCAGTCAGTCGTTCAAACGCTTTTTGCTGATGAACATAGGGAAGATATGCAGGGTGAATTGCCTCAAAGCAGGTTGGCATTTCCTTTGCAACACGGAAGGGCAGACGCACGGCAAGATAAGGTTCATGATAAACAGAGCCTTTCTGAGCAAGCATTTCTGCAACGGAACCTTTGAAGGGAGCGTTGCTCATGGGAAATGTAGTTTCGATGTAATCACCAATGCCTTTTTCGAGTTGGCTGGCAAGAATTGAGGGTAACATATCGCAATATACTCCTATAATTATTGATTGGATATCTTGTCGATGGAGAGAGGAATGCGCTGTTGACCGTCACCGACATATCCCTCAAGAACATCAGAAAAAAGAAGTGCGGTTTTATCGTCAATAATACCAAGTTGACGATTTTGAAGAAGAAAAGTCATCGTTGACACAGAGGATTCACTGAGCAACTCTTTAATATAAGATTGCTCCAGACTGTATTCTTCGGCTGTTATATCATCCTTGACTACGATATTGGAAAGAAGATAAATCAATCGGGTTAATTCGGATGCGGATTCTTTAGTCTTGGCTAACAAAAATGCAGCCTGTTCATTTGTGACAGGAATAGGCTCAAATGAAGTATCTTTTGAATCCGGAACAATAGTTTGTGAAGATAGAATTTGTTCTGCTTTTGTTTGAAAAACTTGTTCAGAGCGAGGGGGTTGCGGTTGTGAGATGCCTTTGATTCTATCAATAGTATCTTGAATTTTTGGTTGTACCTTATAGTGCCAGAGTACGTGAATAAGGTCAGAAATGGACTTTTTAACTTCTGGGTCGCTAAGGATGTCGCCCAAAATTTCCATTGTGGTTCCAGTAAGAGCCTGCGCCGTGGGGGATGGGACAGGAGACTCTTTATATACGGTTTCCGTGCGGACTACCTCACGTTGAGGAAGTTCATTTTCTGAAATATAAGAAATATCAAGAGAAGCCTTAATATGACCAGAACTATCGCGGAGTCCATGATTGGAGCGCAGTTCACCGCTATCTAATTTTTTGAAGTCATCTTGGGACATGGTGACATTCATAGTGCGTGTTTCAAGGTTGGAACACTCTTTTTTCTTGGACAACTTGATGCCTCCAATCAAATTATAGGCCTATTATTCTTTATACTTTTCCTCAAAGAACTTCCACGCGGTTTCATAATCCTGCTCCCGGTCACAGCGGTCAAAGGGTGCTGCATACTCAATGGTGCGCTGTACCGGGCCGCCAGGCATGGTGTCATCCGTAATGGTACGGGCAAACACATAACCGGCCGGAGCATGCTTCATAATACCGTCCCACGGAGCATCGCCGCGCTTGATTGGCTGCACAGCACCGGCATTTTCCCACTCCGGGCGGGTGAAGCCTACACCGGTCAGGCTGCGGTTGTTGGTAAATGTAATGCGGCCATTGGCATCGTACCATGTATCGGCCTCATAGCTTTGCAGCACGGGGAACTGGATGCGGTAAATGGTCTTGAGCTGCTGCAGGGTCATGCCCAGTGCCATGGCGGTAAGTACATCAATTTCTACCAGAGCCTGCCGCCGCTCATAGTCCGTGCGCAAGGGCGTGTCCCATGTCCACTCCGAGGTCAAAGAAGTGAAGCGAGCAGGGGAGAGGCGAGGGTCGGATTTGGACCAAGTAGTGAAAGGCCAGACAACATTCCAACATTTTTTCCAAAGGGGAGCGTAATATTCATTGAGCGAATTAAGCAGTAAAGTGGTAAGGATGATACGGATACTATAAATACTGCGGATAATCGGAAGGCCGCCTAAAACGCCGATGCCTCCAGAGCCCTTTCCGGTTGCTTTTATGTAGAAATCATACGGAATAGATTCCATCAGACCACTCATTAGTGCTGTGTCAACATCATTTTTGAAGCCGAGTTCGTAAACAGCGTGAACATGGCCGACTTTCGGCGGAATAATGGCAGACATTAAGGTTCGTTCTCCGCCTTGATTAAACATATTTCGCATAGCAATGCGGTAGCTGTAATAGTTTTTACAATTCCATGGGGTTAGTGGTGCACGTTCCTCATATTCTTCGGGCGCACAATATGGCTGATAATTACAACGTTGTAAATATGAATCAGATATCGAAGTTAAGTCTATATTATCATAATCGGAGTTAAGGCGACAAATGCTTCGAGATGTTTTGAAACAAGGATTTGCAACTGCAATATGAGGTCCGGAAATAATCATATCAGTAAGACTTTCTGGAAAATGTACATTTCGAACCATAGTGCCATCTTTTTGTGCATTTGTTTCATGCCACATTTCGGAGCCAAAAATTTCGGTTTTTATATCAGAAATGTACTGCGTCTGACTTGCGATGCAACTTAAGGCTCCAATTAAACTTCGAACGTGCAAAACGGGAAGCCGTGCCTGCGGCCACTTATCATTGCCATCAAACAATTTGGCAAAAACTTCCAATTCGCGCTGCGTAACATGAATGATACGGTCAGGATGGCCGGTAATATTCCAGTCGCCATTGGCATCCTTGATGCCTGGAATCGGCGCGGAGGCTTCGCCTTGGTAACACTCTACGATGCTTTTAGCATCGTAGAGGTTACTGATGGTGTCGAATGACACCATCAGTGGACCACCATACACATTTAGACTAAATTGTGTATGGTGGTCCACTTCGGGAAATAGCTTTCTCTCGTTTGCAAATTGAAAATGATATCGCAAACGAGGATACAGCATTTCCCGAAGTGCACCACCCTTCGGGTCGTCGTAGACGCCCTCAGGGTGTACGAAAGCGGCAATGCCGCTTTCATTCGTTTTCTCCCACGAGAGTGGAAGAAAACATTTAAACAGATTCGTCTGCTGTCCTTTCAGGGCAAGATAATTCTGCACGGCGTTCAAAAAGTTCTGTTCGCCGGAAAGCATTTCATACTCTGCAAAATACATGCTGTGCGTATGTGCATTTTCCAGTGCCGTCTGCCGTTCGTGGGTGGTCTGGGTAGCGGTCAGTTTTTTTACAGCAAACATGGGATTGGCATCCGCCAGCACGCCCTGTTCGTTCCACTCGATCTTGATCCACGGCGGGTTACCGATCATCAGGTCAAAACCGCCGCGCTCGGCAAATACATCAGCAAACTCCAGCTCCCAATGCATAAAGTGATTCTGCTGTGCTATTGTGCGAGCCAGCCTCAGCCGGGGCAAAAGGGCGCACAGTTCGTCCAAGTTGACCTGAAGCAGGATGTCAGTATCTTCTTCGTCTGCATCTTCTAGCATGGAAAGCTGCTGGGAATCACTGTTGGTGGAGTACAGCCCCACCAAGATCATGTACATATCATTCAGAAATTCGCTGCGGCTGGGCAAAAGATCAGCCTTGTCAATGGGCCAGAACCACAGGGCGCACCAGTAATCCATCGCAAATTTTAAACGAGCATAAGCACCAGCATTTTTGGCATTCTCGGAACGGTACATGGTGCGCAGCATCTGATCTTTGGTGCGGATGGAAGTATGGGAGTCCGGTTCATCATCATTGAATTTGAACACAGACAGGCTGTCGTGCGTCTGCTGCTTCAGTTGCTGACGCAGAGAAATCTGATCTTTCCAGAGCTTGTCAATCGTCTTGGAGAGTTTTTTCAGCGTTTCGATATCATCGTCACAGTAAGGAGCAGTAAATGCCTTGTTCCAGGTGTTCAAAAACTTGATTTTTGCAGGCTCCAGCTGTTTGATGACTTTGTCGGTATAACTGCACATACCGGGGTCGCCCAACAGAAAATGATAGATCTGGGTAGCTAGCTTGCCGCGCTTGCGCTCGGTGCCAAGGGGAACACGCTCCGGGGCTTTTTCATACCAGCGCAGACCTTTGCTGGTGGCTTGCAGGGAACTCACGCGGTAGCACTGCCGCCGGGCACCAATCAGGGAATTGCCGTTGACCAGCTGGGTACCGAACCACGGCACAAATCCATTAGGATAAATGGTGTTCAGCCACAGAGAAACCTCGGCCAGTTCCACGGCCACAGGGTTCAGGTCAACGCCGTATACATTGCGGTCCGCAATAAACATTTTGACCTTCTGCAGCTGGTTAAAGCGGTCTTCGTAGCCAATGATCTCGCCGGTTTCCTGCTCTTTACGAGAAATATAGGCTTCTGCAAGCTGATTGATCGCTTCATTCAAGAATGCTGCGCTGCCCATGGCAGGTTCACAAATGGTTAGATGCAGAATGTCATCCGCAGATTTGTCTTTCAGCAATTCCTTCAGGGCATATTTGACAAGGCATTTGGTTAGAACTTCCGGCGTATAGTAAGAAGCGGATTTTTCCCGTTCGCGGCCAGCCAAGCGGTAGATGAATGTGCCTTTGGCATACATGCGCAACTTGCCCTTTTTGTTGCCAGACGCATAGCGGACGCGTTCCTCTTCTGTATATTGTGCCAAATCAGATTCAGAAACAAAATAGCCGACATCCAGTTCATTGAAGTCAACTCCGGCGCGTTTGACCTCGTATAAATCCTGCTGTGCGATAAAGCCACGGTAGGAGAGCAGAGCTTCGTATACCGCGCCCATTTGGTTGATGCCCAAATTGGCGTAGGAAATACGCCCCCGGCGGCTATTGCGTTTGCCGGAGGCACGTGTCAGGCTCATTAAGTCGATAATACGCAGCATGCAGCTGTTGCGCAGTTTGGCAGCATTGATCAACTTGGTGTACTCCGGGTCAAAGATATGCGCCTTGAGCGGAGCAATCAAAAAAACATCGTGTATACTGTCGGCACCGGTTACTTTTTGAAATTCGGCTTCCGTTTCCGGATAACCGTTATAAATCAGGTCATAAAGTTTTGCCAGCGTTTCATGTAGATAATAGCCATCGCCCACTTCATCCACATCATCTCGGACAGCGTCGGCGATATCCCGCAGACTTTCCAACGAGTAACCTTTCAGATAACTCAGTTCACGGATGGGAGCATAGCCCAATTCTGGCCGCGCCTCAATGAACAGTATGAACAGCATCCGGTACATATAGCGCAGGCATTCCAGTGTCAGCTGTCCGGCATCCACGGGATGCTCTTCTAGGTTAATTTTCTGCCGGGTTCGCATGTCGTGGAGGACTTCATTGCCCAAAAGTTCGATACATTCACGCAGGGCATATTTTAAATCCTGTGAAACACCCGCAGCATTTTTCTGACTCTGCTCGTTTAACTCATCTAGAAGAATAGAACCGTCTTCCGGGCAGAGGGAATCTTTATGCAGTAGGACGACCATGGCTTGCAGGGTTGTGAGTTCCAAGCGAGAAAAGATGTCTTCTAATTCGAATTGCAAATAGCGTTTTTCACTCCATTTGTTCCGGTCAATCAGTGCAATCTGATTCAGCGAAATAAACAGAAGAAAACGCGGCGGCTCTGCGGCACCGAACAGAATCTGTGTGGCAAGATCCTCATTTTTCAGTTCCAGCAGGTCATCGTTGTGGACGGCACCGAAGGCATCTTCCTCTGCAATGTTACCGTCAAAGACATTGCTTTCCAGAATACCGGCATCCGATTCTCTGGAAGCAGAGAGCATGACCCATAGCAGTGGCGCACCGTTGCTCTTTTTCATTTCCAAATAAACGGGAACAGACAGAGAAGCATCTACAGGGACAAGTTCCGGGGCAGCTTCTGGATACCCAAGAGAAGCCAGGTAACGGTCTGCCATCGTGCGAATCGCAGCCAGAAGCTGCAAATTCAATGCACCGCCTGCGTAGCGGTCGTGCAAGGGATAGAACTGTCGGGCGTTTTGTCGCAGCTGTGCCCAAGGTGTGCGGATTTCTTCGGATGACTTTGCAGCCTGAGCCCAGGCAGTGATGGCCTCACCTGCATTTTCCTCAAAGATGGTCGAAAAATAGTGGTTGGTATAATATTCGTTTTTATTTGTGATACCGGTTAGATCGATGCTCATTCGGATACCCCCATCAGGACGGATACGATGCGAATATATGGGTTATTTTGAATCGTCAGGGTTTCTTTTACCCAGTTCGTAAAATCATCAAACAGTTTGTCCACCCGGCGCTCCTGCTCCTGCAGTTGACGTTCATGTTCAAATAGGGTGGTCTGATAGTACTCCTTGTGTTTTTCCTGCAGTTCAATCAGCTTATCCACCTCTGCATCCAGCTTGGGGTTCATCTCTGCCTGGTACTGCTGGTATCGCTCTGTGAGATAGGTCTTTGCCTGCGTGACTACATCGTGCAACAAGCTGCTTGCAGCAACGATGCTTTGGTTCGTGATGCAGTTTGTGTTGGGAATACGCGCGCTACGCAGTCCGGCTTTCTGGACAACCTCCTCCATGGAAAGTCGCTGAATGAATTGCCCATCCCGATACAGCAGACCAAACCATTCATCGATGAGCGGCGTGGATTTCAGGTTGGGAACACTGCCGGAAACGATGTACAACGCTTCACCGGGATACAAAACGCCGGGCAGACCCAGAACGGGAGCTTCTGCGCGTTTGAACAAAAGCCCGGCCTTATCATTGACCCAAGAGAAAATCGGGTGCAGCTTCCACAAATACTGCGAGGACGGCCATGCCGCCTCATCCATGTTCTTTTGCATGCTGGTGCGCATCTGCTCCATGCAGAAGGCTTTGTCATCCGAAAGGCGCAGTGTTTCTCCTTGCGGCATGGCTTCTTCCGGTATAAGCGCACGCAAACGGCGCTCCATTTCCGGGGTTAACCGGATATCTAGGCCAGAAACCGTTTGCAGTTCCTGAACTGGATTGCTGTCAGTCTGATTAATGTATTGCACAGCTTGCTCCAGATATTCCTTATCGGTGAACAATGTTTCGTCGGAAACAGTTTCTGAAAGCTGCTCAATAGCAGTCTCCTCTGTTTCTGAGGCAGCGGCCATCAAAGCTTCAAAGGGGTTGAATTCCTGCGCATCGGCATCTAGACTCTGAGCAAATGTATCTGCGTCGGAACCGGATTCGATGGCTTCCGCAATCACCGTTTCTTCCTCTTCCACATTGAACTTGCCCAACAGTAAGGCAGGATCGCCGATATTTTTCAGTGCCTGCTCTTCTTTTTGAATCAGAATCTCGATGATACGCATATCACCTTTGATCTGTTTGTTATTGCTCTCAATGAGCAGATAGCGGATATCAGGGCGTTTTTGCTGACCGTAACGGTCAATGCGGCCGTTGCGCTGCTGGAATACCATCAATGACCACGGAATATCAAAGTGAATCAGGCGGTGGCTCAGATAATGAAGATTCAGACCTTCAGAAGCTACATCCGAAGCGACCAGAATGCGGGTGGAAGATTCCGTGCGGCCGAAATCTTCTACAATGCGCTGCTGCTCTGCATCGCTCATACCACCAGAAATCTCTTGGATCGCAGAGGACTTCAGCCCCAAATCAGTCCGCAGATGTTCCGCCAGATAATTCATGGTTTCGATGCGCTCGGTAAAGATCACAACGCGGTCACCAGGATCTTTGGGGTTCCATCCGTAGGAATCGCTACGCAAAAGTTCCAGCAGTTTTTGATAGCGCGTGAAGTTTTCGGGCGTGACCTGTCCCAGAGCAGTATGCAACTCTTCTAACAAGCGAATATCAGAAATATCATCTGCCGTATATTTTTTATAGAGCTTTTTCAGGCGTGCCTCGATGCTTTTGCGACAGGCTGCTGGGCTAGAAAAGAGAGATTTCTCTAAGCTTGTTTTGAACAGACGTCCAGAGCTTTTGGCTTTGCCAGCATCCATTTCCAGCTGCATTTCAGCAAGCAGGTCGAAGGCATATTCCTCCTGTGCAGAGGCGTGACAATGTTCCAATGTCACCTGCCGCTCAAGAAACGAGCCGTTGACCTGATTTTTGACATCGCTTTTAAAGCGGCGGATACACAGACCCCTGATGTCTTCCGGGGTATAATTTTCAGGGTCTGCAATGGCAGTCGGGTCCAGCATATTCATCAGGGAAGCAAAACTTTTGGCACGGCCATCGTGCGGTGTGGCCGACAGCATGATCATGGTATCACTGCGGTTGGCCAGCAGTTTTGCAAGCCGAGAACGCTGTGCCTGATGGTCACCGCGCTCGGCAACATTCTGCGCTTCATCAATGACGATAATGTCCCAATATGCTTTTTCCAAGTGTGTACGGTATTCCACATCGCGTTTTAAGGTGTCAATGGAAACGATCGTTTTATCATAGTAAAAGAAGGGATTGTAATTGGAGGGCAGACTGGCGCGGATCTTTTGGATTCGGTTGGAATCCAGCCGCACGAGCGGAATAGTAAAGCGATTCCACATTTCTTTTTGGAACTGCGTCATCATGCTTTTTACTGTAACAACTAAAATTCGCTTGCCCTTACCACGTGCAATTAACTCAGACATCAGAATGCCGGCCTCTAGAGTTTTGCCAAGACCGACAGTATCAGCAATTAGAATGCGCTGACGTGGACGCTGCAAAGAAAGTTTTGCAGGATCCAGTTGGTATGGCATGGGATCCATAGCCGCTTTGTGGCCAATATGCAAATTTGTGTCGGTGGGAAGCTGCTGCCGCCATTGACTTTCTAAATACAATAGTGACCGTTTGAAAAATGGGGATGAGTCGGCAATCAACTGAATGCTCGCAGGATCTACAATCTGAATCTGTTCGAGATCTGTGAGAAAAATGGCATCGCGATCTTTCACTAGTGGGGTGACACCGACGCAATGTAAAACTTGATGACCAAGGCTGTTTGTTTCGATCCTTTTGATGAGCCATTCTTCGTCACGAATAACAGCACGCATACCAGGTGCATAATCTGTCATTTTGAAATCTCCCTGCTTTTTATGATTTTCCGAGATATACATATAAGAGTATAATTATCATTATTCTACCACAGACAGGCACAAACATCAATTCTGCCATAAGAATTGCATGAGATTTTGTTGAAGCCGTCTAACTGCCATGGTATACTTTTATACATAGGGCAGGTGATACAAGATGTACGAAAAGCAGGGAACACCGCCGTGCGGCGCGCTGAATTCTTATATAGAACAGGTGCATCGGGGAGATTGCAGACATGTAGTTGTTCCGGAGAGTAGAGAATGGTGAATGAATAGTAGAGTAAAGTGATGCTTAAATGGAGAAAAGCTATTTGATTGGAGAAAATGGCTTATATTGGAGAAAAAACGTATTGCATCGTAAGCGAATCGGTGCTATAATATAAACTGTCAAAAGCTGAATATAAACAGACGAACAGCCGGTAGGTCGAAAGCCTACCGGCTTTTTCGTCCTATTCCACAAGCTGCTATGTACAATAAAGGGCAGGGTGAATAGATTTGGATAAGGCTTTGAATGTTAAAATTTTGTGAAAGAAACATGAAGAGTGTCTCCTTTTTGCCCGATTTCGGTGTACATAGTGAAGGCCTTTATTTCCGAGCCAGATGAAAGGAGAAAGTGGAAGTCAGGGAATTATTGCAGTTCAGAGGTAATTGCCGCTGGTCATTTGCTATGCAACAGCATGATTCGATGATAGGTAAACAAAGCAGGCGACTTTTGTAGATGCCCTGATCAATGGGCAATTGCAAAGGTTGCCTGCTTTGTAGTTCACGAGAAAATAATCGAAATGGCTGCAAATGTGAGAATTGTGTGAAAGAAACGGTAAAAAGGTTGTATTTTGCCCGAAAATCGTGCGCTTTATGAAGGCCTTTAATTTTGAGCAGCGGAAGGAAAGTGAACTTCAGAAGTTCGTTGGTCTGAAAGGCAACATGGTAGAATGGAGGTACGGATATGTAGAGAAAAAGATTGATTACACGTTAAAAACACAGGGGGGGAGAGAAGCCTATGAATATTACAACGAGGGATTTTTTGCAGATGCTGTATGGTAAATGCACAGAAGGATGCATTACCATCACGACGCTGCCGGATTCCAGAAATGAGCATATCCCGGTCACGGAACTGGACAAAGCAGCGGAGCGCATTAAAGTGCTGGGTACCAGTGCCAACACCTATTATTGCGTTGCACTGCGTCAGGAAGGGCTGCCATCGAGTGTCAGAGGTGGTATCGGACAGATTCACACCGTTGTTTGCATGGTGGCGGATGTGGATGTGCTGGGGCCGGCACACAAAGAAACCGCACTGCCGAAGACGGAAGAAGAAGCGATTGCATTTGTAAACAGTTTGAAGCTGAAGCCTTCCATCATTGTGCGGTCGGGCAACGGCGTGCATGCCATTTGGCCTCTGAACGAGCCGTTTATTATCCATAACGAGGATGAGCGTGAGCAGATCCGGGAACTCTCTGCCGGGTTCGGTATGTATGTCATTGCAGAGGGGCGTAAAAAGGGATGGAAACTGGACAATGTGCAGGATGTTCCTCGAATGTTTCGGGCTCCGGGTTCACTGAACTTTAAGAGCAACCCGCCGAAACGGTGCGAGGTATATAGTGCCGAGGAATTCCGCTATCCGGTAACTGCTTTTAAAGAATTTAAGCGAATTACCGAAATTGTTGAATTCCATGCAGAGAGCGATTTGGTCGGCCCTGCGGAACGTATGTGTGAAAAGTGTGCTTTTATTGATTATTGCATTGAAAATGCCGCAACACTGCCAGAGCCAATGTGGCATACGATGATCTCTATTGTTGCCGTTACGGAAGACGGTCAGAAAAAAGTGCATGAGAGGAGCGAGACATATCCCGGATATTCTTACGACCAGACAGAGGAATATTACGAGCGTGCTGCAAAAATGAGCCGTCCATGCTCCTGCCGTTATATCCGGGACTTTTTCGGATTTGATTGTCCGAAAGAGGGGTGCGGTGTTCGGGCACCGATCGTTTTTGCATACTACACTATAGAAGAACGTGTAAAAAAGTTGCTGGAAGAGGAGCTGACAGTTGATGAGGCTTTAGAAGAAAAGAATCTTCAGCTGGTACGTTATGCACGGGAACACCAGCCAATCCAGTATTTTAAGCTGAAGGAAAAATATGGCAAACTGAAGATCGGAGTCCGGGACCTTGAAAAAATGCTGACCACCACTGGTGGAAAGGCAGATATACACGAAGGCGGACAGGAGTTCTGCAAGGCATTGGAACTGGATGGCATGGAACTGAATGGACTGGTGGTGCCGAAAGGCTGGGAAGTCGATATGGAAGGAGTTCGACACATTGAATTCCTGAATGGCGTTCCCTATACAAAATCAGCCTTTTCCGCACTGGTTTATATTTCCCGGCGAATGAGGAATGTTGATGATGAAGATGTAAAGCTGGAACTGGCTTTCTATGGTGATTGCCGTTGGAGAAAAATTATCGTTCCACGCGGCGATGCAATGGATAAGAGCAAACTGGTAAAATATGCAAATCAGGGATTGCCGGTGACATCGGAAACCTCTAAAGAGGCAGTCAAATATATGGAAGCTTTTGAAACTTCCAACAAAACCGTCATTCCGCGGCACCGCAGTATCGAGCGCATGGGTTGGGTCAAGAACAGGGAATTCTTCCCTTACCACATGGAAAGCCGTGCCGCCTATGATGGTGCCGGCGAGGAAAGCCATCGGATTATCGCTGCTGTTATGCCGCACGGTGACAAAGACAAATGGATGGAGATGGCAGCAACGCTGCGCACGATGCAGGCTGCACGGGTCATGCTGGCGACATCCTTCGCATCTGTGCTGCTGCAGCCCCTTCAACAGCGGCCGTTCATCTTCCACCTCTGGGCAAACTCTCGCAGTGGTAAGACGGCGGTGCTGAAGGCAGCAGTGTCCATCTACGGCGATCCTAATGTGCTGCTGCGGAGCTATAATAGCACTGCGGTCGGCATCGAGCACACGGCAGGTACAGTGCGGAACATTCCACTGGCACTGGATGAGCTGCAGTCGCTCAGTTTGAAGTATGAAAATCTGTCTCGAATGATGTATATGCTGGGCAATGGTATTGGAAAGATGCGTGGTGACCGCATCGGTGGTACGCAGAAAATGCAGACATGGTGCAATACCATTCTGTCTACTGGTGAACAACCGATCACGGTGCAGAATTCCATGGACGGTGAAAATACGCGCGTCATGGAACTGTATGCATCACCAATCGGTGACACGGACTTTTCCAGAACAGTGCATCAGACAGCAGCGGAGAACTACGGCTTTGCAGGGCAAATGTTTATGGATTACCTGTTCCATGAATATGAGCTGGAAAAGGGCACCAGCAAGCTGCGGCAGGCTTATACAAATTTCCGGGATGAGTTTGTTTCGATGTACGCGATGCTCTATGACAAATGTACGAGCATTCATCTGGAATTTGTTGCTGTGCTTGTCTTTGCGGACTTTATTGCATCAAAGGCTGTTTTTAATGCTGGTGAGGAGGCATGTGGTGCAGCATGGGAAATGGGTTTTGAACTGCTGGAAGCACTGAAGAAAGAGCAGAAGGCAGATGCAGTAGAGCGTGCATGGGATACTGTAAAGGAATGGATTGCTTCCAATCAGGAGCATTTTGAAGTGAAGCATCTTAATGAAGTAGCACGAGAACCGCTGCTCGGAAGATATGAGCCGGGAGAAAAGAAAACCTATATCCTGCCAAATTGTCTCAGAAAAATGCTGATCGACAATGGCTTTTCCTACGAAAAGAGCATCCGTAGTTTCAAGGACCGTGGATATGTCGAAAACAGACAGGAAAACCAGCGAGTTGGAAAGAGCAGCGTAAAGGTGATCATCGCTAATATTGAGCAGGCCTATGAATACAGAAAAGCTAGTGAATTCTCCTGATAACAAAAGGATACTGCAAAATATTCGGTAACGCAAGTAACAACGGAGCCGAAATCGACGGCAAATATGGGATGTTACCACTTCGACCGCTTTTTTTGAGAGATATACCAACACTATATATAGATAATTAAAAGAGGGGATGGTTATAAAAAGCTCTATATGTAATGTATATAGTAGAAGTAACAAACCTGCTAACGAGTGTCAATAGCCTGAACAAAAAATCATCAAAAATTTATTGCCGGGTGCAGTTAAGCATCCGGCAACTTTAATAAGCCGACAGCACAGCTTGTCGGCTGAAAATCATCGTAATGGTTCATCAGAAATCATCAATAGGCATCATAAGATGGCTGGGACCGTAGAAATTCAGTAACACGAGCGTAATAGACCCGCAGGAACTTCGCACTTCCTGCGACGGTATAAACGTAATAATGTTTTCCTTCGGAACGCTTTTTGTCCATAAAGCAGTAAACTGCATTTTCCGGGTTTGAGCGTGTTAAAATAATATTCGATATAATAAAAATGGTTCGCCTCAGATGCGGTGAGCCTCGTTTGGAAACATGGCGTGACTTGGATTCAAATGCACCAGACTGGAACGGCGGTGCGTCAATACCAGCAAAGGCCACCAACGCTTTCTTGTTTTTGAACCGCCGAACATCACCAATTTCGGCCATAAGAGCAGGCCCGGTAACGGGTCCGGCTCCTTCCATCTGCATCACAACCTCGTATTCGGGGAGCATTGCAGCCAACCGCTGCATTTCAAGCTGGGTGCTTTGCTTGGCCTCGCAAACGGCATTCAGGCTTTTGCAAGCCTGCGTGATCAGCATCTTTGTACTTTCGCATTTCGGAAGAGTAGCCACGCTTTCCTGTGCAAGCAGATAGATTTTGTGAGCGGTATCTGTACGGAACTTGTAGTTTTTTCGTTTGCACCAGCCCCGATAAGATTCCGTGAAAGCCTCCATGGAATATTGACAGACACAATCCTTGTGCCAATAACGCAGAAAGAAATCTACCCATTTTTCATGTCCATTCGCATTTTTTGTGTTCGGAGCAAACGCAATATTTACCCCGGAAAATGTTTGGTCAGCCAGCGCAATCAGACCGTTCCGCAACGCTGTTGCAGTCGCAGTGATCCGCTCATTTGCTCTGGATTGCATTTTAAGAAGCAGCCTGGTTTCTTCTTCATTATTGAACGGGGGCAGTATATCCCAAAAGGTAAGCGCATAGTTTGCGATTTTAAGAGCATCCGCACGGTCCGTCTTCAGCTTTCGGATCGTATTATCACTAAAATCGTGGATCAGCATCGCATTGACAACGGAAACAAAAAAGCCTGCTTCCTTTAATGTCAGCGCGATCGGTCTCCAGTACGTACTGGTATGTTCCATTACAATACGAATATCGCCTCCCAGTTTTTTGAGTGTGGATGTCAGCTTTTTTAAGTCACTGTTCGTGTGGCGGACATCGAAAGGCCGAAGTACGATTTCGCCTCCGGGTCTCCGTACCGCAACTGTGCTTTTGCTCTTAGACACATCAATACCGACGGCGGTAATAACAGCAGCTTCCATTTCTCTGACCTCCTTTAATGCCGGTTCCGCCTATGCCCATTACCGATTCAGCTTGCTTTGTGACACGAATGTACGGCAACATCTTCTCAACCTGCGTCGATCGAACGCTGCAATGGAGATGGCGGAGAACAGTTTGCGCGTACGAGCGTTCAGCTCAAGCAATGCTTCGTTCTCTCAGCACATCTTCATTGTAGCTTAGGTTTGGGCATCTGTATAGCTCACTGGCTGTGAGCTTCTCAGAACCAACACCATTGTAGCAAGCAATGCAGACGTATATACATCTGCTCGTTTTGCTCTGCAAAATACTTGTTGGGAACACCCAAACCCTTGAACTGCATCCCGTGGATGCAGGCTGTTTTAAGCAAACAAAAAGGAAAACTGTTTTACTTCTTGCGGAATTCTCCATACAGCCACTCTGCCAGAGCTGACATAATAGCCTTGTACTTGCTGGTATCCTCAAACAAGGAAGAGAAGGTGTCCTGCGCTTCAAGATAGCTGTCCTGTGCGGCGGTGTCAAAGGCTTTGGGGAAGATGCTCTCGGTAAAGATCTGCGGGTCGGAGCTGCGCGCCAGCTTTGCCAGCTTCGGGTCGGCCAGCAGACGGTCATGCAGGGCAGTAAGCAGCACCCGGTCGGCGTTGGTGAACTCACCCTTGAACTTTTCGTTGATCTTCAAAATGATCTCGTCCAGTGGCTCCTTGGGGTCGTGGCCGAGAGCGCCTTTCTGGGTGACCGGCTCGTAGACGCCCTTGGCGTGTTCCAGCTCGATGGCACCGGCAAAGGTCTTTTGCAGCTTGTAATACTCCAGCTGCAATTTGCCCTCCAGGTCCAGCGGAGAGACCTCGTCCGGCGGCAGCAGCTTGAGCAGGTAAGCGCAGAATACGTTCTCCTTGTGCAGCTCTTCATCGAACATCCGCGCCACCTGTGAAACATAGCCGTACCACTTGACAAGGCTGCGCAGCAGGCGGCGGAACTGGTACCGCTCGGCCTGCGTTTTCTGGTTGTAGCGGTCTGCCACCGGCTTCAGAACACTGCTCATGCGGCCCACGGCGTTTTTATCCTGCTTGGTGCTGCGGAAATACTCCTTGGCAAAGGCTTCCACGTCTGCATCGGAATAAACGGCAAAGTTCCGTAGCTCCTTCTGGGTCTTGTAAATGAGGTCGGTGTTGACCTCCTGCTCCAGAAAGGTTTCCTGATAAAACGGCTGGAAGGCCTCCCGGATGTCCTCTGCCTTGTTCACAAAATCCAGCACAAAGGTGTCGGTTTTGCCGGGACAGGTACGGTTTAGGCGGGAGAGAGTCTGCACTGCCTTGACGCCCTTTAACTTTTTGTCCACGATCATGGTGTGGAGCAGCGGCTCGTCAAAGCCGGTCTGGTATTTTTCTGCCACGATCAGCACATTGAAGTTGTTGTGGAACTCCTTTTTGGTCTGGCTCTCCGCAATGTGGCTGCCGTCAGTGCGGACGTTCAGGGACTGCTCCGTGTACTCCACGCCGCCGTCCGGTACGGCACCGGAAAACGCCGCTAAGATCTGCACATCGTCATAGCCCTGCTCGGCAATGTAGCGCTTGACCTCGTGGAAGTACCGTACCGCTGCCAGCCGGGAAGAGGTGACCACCATCATCTTGCCCCGCCCGCCGATTTTGTGGCTGGTGGTCTCCCGGAAGGTCTCTACAATGATCTTTGCCTTCTGGCTGATGTTGTAGGGGTGCAGCTCCTCGTACTTGCGGATGAGCTTTGCCGCCCGGCTGGCAGGCAGGTCGGGGTTGTCCGGGATGGTCTTGGCGATCTTGAAGCAGGTGGAATAGGTCATGTAGTTTTGCAGCACATCCAGAATGAACCCTTCTTCAATGGCCTGCCGCATACTGTAAATGTGGAAGGGGTGGTGGCTGCCGTCCGGGTACTCGGTGCCGAACAGCTCCAGCGTGGCGGCTTTTGGGGTGGCGGTAAAGGCAAAGAAGGACAGGTTCTTGTGCCGCCCGTGGGAGGTCAACTCCTTCACCAGTGCATCCTCCGGGTCGATCTCGTCCTCCGCTTTGCCTTCCAGCTCGGCATATTCCCGCAGCGCGTCCTCGGTGTCGGCAAGGGCGGCTTTCAGCTTTAAAGCAGAGGTGCCGGTCTGGGAGGAGTGCGCTTCGTCGATGATAACGGCATAGTTCTTCCCGGCGGTCTTATTCACCTCAGTGTAGATGACCGGGAACTTTTGCAGCGTGGTGATGATGATGCGTGCGCCATTGTTGATGGCATCCCGCAGGTCGCCGGAGTTTTTGTCCTCGCCGATGGCCTCCACCGCGCCCAGCGTATGGTCGAAGCCGGAGATGGTCTCCTGCAGCTGTGCGTCCAGCACGGTGCGGTCAGTCACCACGATGACGCTGGCAAACACCGGCTTGTTCTCGGTGTTGAACAGGGAAGCCAGCCGGTACGCCGTCCAAGCAATGGAGTTGGACTTGCCCGACCCGGCGCTGTGCTGGATGAGATAGTGCTGCCCGGCACCCTTCTGCCGCACATCTGCAACCAGCTTGCGCACCACGTCCAGCTGGTGGTATCGGGGAAAGATCAGGGTCTTGCCGTCCTGCAGGCTCATAAATTTTTGCAGGATGTCCATCATGCTGTCTTTCTGGAACACTTCTTCCCAGAGGTAGGCGGTAAGGTAGCCGTTGGGGTTGGGCGGATTGCCTGCGCCGCCGTCCCGTCCGGCACCGTTGGAGCCCTGATTGAAGGGCAGAAAGCGGGTGTCCTTGCCTGCCAGCCGGGTGGCCATCCACACCTCGGTCAGGTCTACGCAAAAGTAGCCCAGAATGCGCTTGTTGAACTGGAAACACACCTCCCGGGGGTCCCGGTCATGCATCCACTGCTGCTTGGCGTTCTCCACGGTCTGCCCGGTGAACTGGTTCTTCAGCTCAAAGGCGAACACCGGGATGCCGTTTACCGCCAGCACCATGTCCACCGAGTTGTGGGTGGTGTCGGAGTAGAACCACTGCCGGTTGCAGGTGATCTCGTTTTGGGCGTAGCGCTGGGCGTCCTTCTGGTTCAGCGCGGACTCCGGCTGAAAATAGCACACCCGGAACCGCCGTCCCCGGTGCTTGAACCCATGCCGCAGCACCGAAAGCAGCCCGTCCGCATCGCAGGCATTGTTAAAGGCCGTGCAGAACTTCCGCACCGGGTTTACCGGGTTCTGCTTTTCAAAAAATGCCCACTCGTTGGGCTGGGTCTTTTGCACAAAGCGGATCAGGGTATCCACAAACAGCCCCAGCTTGGGGTCGTAGCAATCCCCATTGCGGGTGTAGCCCCCGGCAGGGGAGAGCAGCGCCGCCGCAATGTCCGATTCAAATTGCTTTTCGGTGGTGTTGAGGGGCATGGCTTTTACCTCGTATGTATTACTGCAACTGTCCGGTAATCAGTTGAACGACTTTTTCCATGTGGGTTTTGATGGATGCACTTTGCTCCCACGGGGTGGCAAGCATAAAGTCCATGAAAGTTCCCGTGGAATGATCAGGATTTGTGATAGCTACAGCGGCAGAATATTTTGCCTTTGTTCGTAACCGCTGTTTGTTCAGATATTGTGAAAGTGGCGCAACCTCGAATTGACGAATGTACTCACGGGAAGACTGTGCAATACGCTTTCCATCATCGCTGGAATCTTCAATTGCTTGTAAAAGAAGAGTTTCAATAGCACCAGCTTCATCAAATGGAATAATGACGGGTAAAATCGTAGTGGATACATCGACCTCGTCAATTTCATTCCTGAGAAGTACAGGTTCATTATTGTTTAAAACAAAATGACTTGGAAGCCATGTGGTGCAGTCTGCAAACCAATCATTCATCGAGTGAGCAAGTTCATCCGGAGACCGGTCATCACAATCCCGAAAAATAATAATTGCATCAATTGCAGAAGAAGGATTCTTTTCGTTAAGAGTCAACCATTCTTTTGGAAGGCGATCCAGTCTATTCTGTCCGCCGGAAGAAAAAATAGCAACTTGATGCTTTTCATCAGGAGAAGTCATATAAAAAACTTTTTGACCGGATTTTGCTGAAAGGTTATATGACTTGCACCATAAAGAAGCATCACATTCATCCCACTTAAGAGCCTTATGCAAGTAGTAAGAAATAAACCATAAATCGTCACGGCCCTCACACACAATTACACTTCTCATACGCGCAGCTCCATTTTAAAGTTTTCACGGTCGGAAAGTGCTTCACTTCCAGTACGAACTTTGGCAATCGTTTTATGTGTTTTGGGAGTTTTCCGTAAAGTAATCACGCGGATATCATCTTCGTTCCCTTTTTTGCTTTCCAAAATAGCGTCAATGGCTTCCGCGCTATGTGTTGTAATAAAGGCTTGGATGTTGAGCTCTTCGCATTTTTTTAAGAACCATGGAAAGACGGATTTAAAAGCAGAAATATTGATCGTGTCGTCGATTTCGTCAATCAGAAGAACGCCGTCACGAGAAACTAACAAAACCATGGACAAAAGAATGGCTTTCTGCAAACCACTTCCGTAGCTATAAAGAGGTAAAACACCAGAACGCTCCGAAGTTAGGTAAATTTCATTGTTAACCATGCTAATGTCTGAGACTGATTCACCAAAGTCGGCAATCAAATTTAAAAGTTCAAGTTTATTATAAGACGAAAGAATGGCAGAAAGAAGAGAAGGTAAAAGTGTATAATATGGAGCAATAGAGGGCAAATAGTAGAGCTTATAATTAGTAAACATTCCGCGTGAATCAAGCTCTGAAGGAACTTGTTGACCATTTATAACGGTATAAGAAACTGGTTGATTTCCATTATTGGCTTGACAAGAACCATTGACGGAAAATTGACGAGTAGTGTGGTTGACATCTGTAAAGAAATCAACTAACTGTCCGGTAGTATGATAATGAAGTTCGTGATGACCATAGACGGCTTGGAGACTCATGGTATAAAAATCGGTGCCGTGTATGTTGCGTTCCTTAAAAAAAAGGGTTGAAATGTCATCGGCGATGGACTGATTGACGGGTACATAACTGAAAATATGTCGCATGGACGCGAGCGCGGCAATGCGACTGATATAGTAAGGACAGGCTAAAAAGGAAATTGCTTCCAATACGCTGGTCTTGCCGCAGTTGTTGGCACCAACTAGAACGTTAACCGTGGAGAGGTTGTCGAGAGCTAAATCTTTTACGCCACGAAATGCGTTGATCTGCAATTTTGAGATGAAGTCGGCCATTCAGTGTGTCCTCCTTAACTTGGCATAAATTACAATACATATTGTAATGCATAATTATAGGTGCGTCAATGAAAGTGTGCAATAAAGGCAGAAGGATTATTCAAACTGCTTTTCGGTGGTATTGAGGGGCATGGTTAGACCTCCTTTATTTGTATCGTTTGATGAGCTCCTTCGCAAACAAAATCGCAATATCTTCTTTTGAACGGCCCTCTGTACGAATTGCTTGGATTTCACCCAAAGTGGGATATTTATCTTTTAGCTGTTCAAATGTGATGTTATACAACAAAGGAAGAACAATTTTTTGACCATTGACATTTTGACGTTTCAAAAATTCGTCGAGTTCACGCTCTGTCCATTCTCGTCCGAAGAAGTTTTCGGAAATTACGATAATTGCAAACTCTGATTTCTCAGTTCCGTTAAGAATGACTTGCTTCCAGTTATCACCCCACGACAGAACTTCTGAGTCGTAGAAAATGTTAATTCCTAATTTTCGCAGTGTCAAGTACAATTCATCTACATAATCGGATTTATCTGCATTAGCGTGAGAAATAAAAACGTCAAATTCTTTTCGCGTGGGTTTGGTAGGGATGGCTTCTGCTGATGTAGATGCCGCAACTGCTTTTTCTTTGTCATCGAAGTAAGATAATCCTTGAGGGGTTAATGTGGCTTCCCAACCGCCTAACCAGAAAGTCATAGAAGAAATCATTCCATACATACGAAGCTTTTCAAATTCGGAAGGAATAGAGCTTCGATAGGGGGCGGGAAAAACACTATTGTCACCTTGAATATAGCGATTTTCATTTCCGTCGTATAATTTTAGAAGTGCAGCGAAAACTTCTTCCGATGCGGCATCCATAATGCGCATTCCACTAACGACAGGTTGGCCGCTGACAATAGTGGAGGCGTATTGACGACGAGCCTCTTGGACGGCGATTTTTTGATTTTCTCGTTGTTGCTTTTCAAGAGCTTTTTCATAAGCCGTTTTAGCCATTTTTATTCCTCCTGCTACTTTTTCTTGCGTTCAGATAAGGCTGTGCTCACATTTTACACCTCCCTCTTCCCGGTTACAACCTCATAAATCAAACTTTTCTTATAGCTTTCCAGCTCTTTTACCAGCTGCTCCTTCTTTGCAATCAGCCCGTCAATCTCGGCGCACTTGCCATTGAGATAGTCAGCAATTTCTTTTTGTTCTTCAAGCGGAGGTTCAAAAAGTGGAACCTGAACAAAATTGGAGTAGCGAAGGTCTTGACCATCACGGATGAAATTACAGGTTCGCTGTAAAGCTCGAATATAAATTTCGGACTTGAAGAGCCATTTGTAGTAGTAACTATAAATTTGGCGGCACGGTTTTAGAACAATATAATGCCAAGTGATACAACCGGTTGTTTCACTCATTTCCAAACCACCTTGGAAACTTCTAAGACTGATGATAAAGTTAAACGGTTCAACGTGTTTCCAATCGTCCAATCCCTTATTGGCTAGAACAACTTTTGAACCAGTCAATTCAGTATAGTACTTTTGAGTAATAATACCGTGCTGCTGACTTGCGGTTAATTGCTCATCGCCATTAATTTTTTTCATATCAGAGTTTTTGAACAAATATTTTGATGGAATGATCCCCCAATCAGATGGCAACTCTTTAATCCATCTGATATTGCAATTTTTCATCTCCCGCTCACCACGCACGCCCTTTGTTACAGCCTGCGTAATAACTGTTTGCTTGAGCTTTTTGTATTCCTCGATGCTGGAACGAATTTTGAAAAGCATGATGTCAATACGGGAGCATTTAGAATCCAAATATGCGGAGATTTTATTCTGATCTTCTTTGCTGGGTAATAACAGCGGCTGATTTTTGAACTCTTTGTAGCCCAATGTTTTGCGGATACCAGCACCCATATTATGAAAGGCCATTTTGGTTTCATAACCTTTGAAAAGGTAGGTTGCGTACTGAGGAAAAATCTTTTCTCTGTCTGGAAAAATTGCAAGATAAGCTGAAGTTATGACACCTTTCTCTTTGACTAAAGCAACACGCAAAGACTTGAAGTCATAGTTGAGATTTAAGCCGTTAATCATAACTGTATCGGGCAAGACGACAGTATAATTGGTAATGGTATCTGCAACGTAGTCATCCGTGTTCGCATTAAAATTGGTTTTACTAATAATATTACCGGATTTGAATTGCAAGGCGTTTTGCTCTTGACCATCAGTGTTCTTGGTTCTGACTTCATCAAAACAAGAGCGAACCGGAGCAACTTCCCACCCCTCTGGAATCTCTCCAATCCATTCAATGCCGCTGTCTTTCATTTTCCGTTCCATGGTCAGCCCTCCTTATGGAACAGCTCTGCCAGCCCGGCGGAGATATCCTGTTCCAGTGCGGTGATGCGCGCCACGATATCCTCCACGGCTTCCGGTGCCTGATACTCGTAGAAATAGCGGGTCATGGGGATCTCGTAGCCCACCTTGGTCTTGCTGTGGTCGATCCAGGCATCGGGCGCGTAGGGCAGAACTTCCCGGGCAAAGTAGGCGTCAATATCCTGCACCAGCGGCACGTTTTCGGTGTCACGCAGGCTGGTGTCCGGCACAGGCTTGCCGCGCTTCAGGATAACGTTGCCTGCTTCGTCCCGCTGGGGGCGCTCCACCACGATCTTGTTGTAGCCGAACTCCACGCTCTCGAACACCTTGCTCTCGCAGTAGATGCCGTTTTTGTCGCCGTACACCTTGCCGTTGGCAAACTCACCGTAGGCGGTGACGATCAGTTCCCGGCAGGCATCGGTGATGTCGTTGCGCTTGGTGCCGATGCTCTTGCGGCGTGGCTCGAAGCAGTGGCTGGCGTCAATAAGCTGCACCTTGCCCGCACGGTGGGCGGGCTTATCCTTGCTGAGCACCCAGATGTAGGTGGAGATGCCGGTGTTCATGAACATATCGGTGGAAAGCTGGATGATGCAGTCCAGCCAGTCGTTTTCCAGAATATACTGCCGGATGTTGCTGGGCCCGCTGCCGGCATCGCCGCTGAACAGGGGAGAACCGTTCTGGATAATGGCCATCTTGCCCTTGTTTGCCAGCTTGGCAAGGCCGTTCAGCACAAAAAGCTGCTGACCATCGCTGATCTTGGGCAGACCGGGCGCAAAACGCCCCATCTCGCCCCGGGCAGCTTCGGCTTCCACCGCCTTCTGCTCCCGCTTCCAGTCGATGCCGAAGGGCGGGTTGGAGATGATGTACTGGAAGGTGAATCCGGGGAACTGATCCTCCGACAAAGTATCACCGAACCGCATATTGTTAGGGTCGCCGCCGCGGATCATCATGTCCGCCTTGGCGATGGCAAAGGTGGAGGGGTTGAACTCCTGCCCGAAGCAGGTCACCTCAATGTCGCTGTTCAGCTCGTGGATGCGCTCCTCCATGCAGCTGAGCATCTGGCTGGTTCCCATGGCCATATCGTAAACGGTCATGCTGCTGGTGTCGAGGTCGGCTTCGGACAGCAGCAGGTCGGTCATCAGATAGATGATATCCCGGCTGGTGAAGTGGGCTCCGGCTTCCTCCCCAAAGCTCTCGGAGAACCGCCGCACCAGGTCCTCAAAGATGTAGCCGCAATCCACGGCGCTGATCTTGTCCGGGCCAAGATATCCCTTCTCAGAGCCGAACTCCTTGATAACGAGATAGAGAGTGTTGCTCTCCACCATCCGCTTGATGATGTTGTCAAAGTCGAACTTTGCCAGCACGTCCTGTGCGTTGGCAGAGAAGCCAGACAGGTAATCCCGGAAGTTGGATTCAATGTTGTTCGGGTCTGCCAGCAGGGTCTCGAAGGTGAACCGGCTGGTGTTATAGAACTGGTAGCCGGAGGCCTTCTGCAAAAAGCCGTCGATGACCTGCAGCTTTTTCACCTTCTCGTAGGTGTCCAGCACTGCCTGATGGGTGGGCAGCAGACAGTCGTGGAACCGCTTCACCACGGTCATGGGCAGAATGACCAGACCGTACTCGTGGGGCTTGAACGGCCCACGCAGCATATCGGCTACGTTCCAGATCATGGCGGCTTTTTCGGCAATGTTGGCACCTACGGCGGTGATCTTATCGTTTGGCATACGTTGCTCCTTATTTTTTGTGATAGGTGGACATCCTGATTTTACAACAATGGGTGTACCATAAATTGGACGGAAGACTGCTTTTCCTGAAAAATGATTCTTACATCTATTGTACCACGGATTTTGCGGAATGACTATATTTTGCCAAAAAGAAATGCCCGTCTGAAAACCAGACGGGCAAACTGTAAATCATATCATCTGAAAATGCTTCAATGCTTCCACAATTGCATCTTCTTTCTCCTTCGGACACTGAGGCTGCTTCACATTTTCGGACTTCGCCTTGTGGTGGTTCTCCCGTACCTCCAGACCGCATTTCTGCTTGACCTGCGAGATATACAGGGAAGAAACCTTCAGCCCAGTCTGTTCCAACACACGGGCCTTGATTTCAGGATAAGTCGCACCCTTTTGCAATCCTGAAGTGTCCATGCCCTCCAAGGAGAACTCTACACGGACTTTTTTGGAGTCAATCTCACCCTTGGAAAGTGCAATGACACATTCGACGTGCCTCGTCCTCGGGAAAAGGTCCACCGGCTGCACCTTTTCTGCCCGATACCCATGCTCTTCCAGCCACTTGGCATCCCGGGCGGCGGTGGAGGGGTTGCAGCTGACATAGACCACCCGGCGGGGGGACATGGTGACGACAGCGGAAAGGGTTGCTTCGTCACAGCCTTTGCGGGGCGGGTCGAGCATCACAACATCCGGGTGCAGGCCCTCGGCGGCAAGCTGAGAGGCCGCCTTACCAGCATCGGCGCAGAAGAAACGGCTCTTTGCGGCTATGGCATTACCCATGCGGGCAGCATTGGCCTTGGCGCTTTCGATGGCCTCAGGCACGATCTCCACGCCGATGAGCTCCCGGCAATGGTCTGCCATGGACAGGCCAATGGTGCCCATGCCGCAGTAGAGATCCAGCAGCAGGTCATCCGGGGTCAACTGAGCATATTCTGCGGCAATGCCATAGAGCTGCTCAGCGGCCAGGGTGTTGACCTGATAGAACGACAAGGGGCCCAGCTGCACCGGAACGCCGCAGAGGGTGTCCTCGATGAACCCGGGGCCGTACAGGGTGTGGGTCTCGCTGCCCAGGATCACATTGGTGTTTCTGGCGTTGACATTGATCAGGATAGTGGCGATATCGGAAAACTGCGCAGTCAGTGCGTGGCAAAGCTCCTCTGCGTGGGGCAGCTTTGCCCGGGTGCAGACCAGACAGACCATGATCTGGCCGCTGTGGACACCCCGGCGCAGAAACACATGACGCACCAACCCCTTGCCCGTCTGCTCATCGTAGGGCTGAATGTTGTGGGCGGCAAAGAAATCGCAGAGGGTATTGCCGATCTCGTTCAGCACATCCGGCTGCAGCTTGCAGTCGGGGCAGGGTACAATGCGGTGGGTGCGTCCGGCGTAGAAACCGATGCAGGGCTTGCCGTTCTTATCACGACCCACCGGGAATTGAACCTTATTGCGGTAGCGGTCGATCTCGGGGGAGGGGAGGGGCGGCAGCACGGGTACATCCAGCCCGCCAATGCGGCGGAAAGCATCGGTAACGCTTTCGCCCTTGGCGCGCAGTTCAGCTGCATAATCCAGATGCCGCAGGCTGCAGCCACCGCAGGGGCCGGCCACTGCACAATCTACCGGGATACGGTCAGGCGAGGGAGTCTGAATGGCATCCAGAATACCGAAAGCGTAGCGGCCGCAATCTTTAACGATGCGGATGGCGGCAACGTCACCGGGGGCGGTGCCGGGTATGAACACAGCCTCGCCGTCCGGGCTGTGAGCAACGCCGCTGCCATCGTTGGACAGGCGCTCAATGGTCAGGGTCAGCACCTGATTTTTTTGTAAGGGCATGGAAATTCTCCTTTGGAATGGGATTGGGTCAGGCTTCTTCCGAAGCGGGGGCATCTGTATTTTCGCTCTGGGCGGCAATGTATTTGCTGGGCGGCATCCCCTTGGCCCGCTTGAAGACCCGGGAAAAATAGAACTGGTCAAAGAAGCCCACCGAGATGGCGACCTCTGCAATGGAAAGGTTGCCGGCCCTCAGCAGCTTGCAGGCTTCGTTGATGCGGTATTCGGTCAGATAATCGATGGGGCTCTTGCCCACATTGAGCATAAACACCCGGTATAGATGACTGCGGGAAACGCCCACGCTCTTAGCGACATCATCAATGGAGATGTCGTGCGAATAGTTGAACTGGATGTATTTGATGGCATTCAGTACATATTGATTGGAGGAGGAAGCGTTGTGGGGGCGCGTCTCGCTGGTCTCCTTCATCAGGGCAGAGATGAACAGGTAGAGGTACCCCACCATGGCAGCCTCATCCTGAGGTTCTAACCCACGGGAAGAATAGATGTTGGTCAGAGCTGCCCGCATTCCCTCCGGGTCCTGCGTATGGTGCACAGGAGCAGTATCGGTAAAGGGCAACTGTGCCGCCAGTTTGTGAGCGCAGGCACCGTTGAAGCCGACCCAGCTGTACTCCCAGGGCTGCTGCTCATCGGCAGAGTAGCGGATGAGCTGACTGGGCCGGGCAAAGAACAGATCCCCCGGCACGACCTCAAAGGTCTTGCCGCCCACTTCAAAAGTGCCCTTGCCCGAGACCACCAGATGGATCAGGTAGTGATCCCGGATACCGGGGCCCCAGGTCTGGCCCGGGGCACAGCGCTCCAGACCACAGTTGAAGATGGATAATTCAATATTATTGGTGTAATTCTGCTTGAAGGACTGCTTGTAGACATCTGCCATGATCGTTTCCTCCAGTTGACCGCATTCTTATTCCCAGTATATCATAACTGTATCTGCAAATTCAACAAAAGTACATCCGAAACTTTGTTTTTCGCGCTGAAATTGGATTTTTTGCGGATTCAAATTGCAAAAGAGGGCGGAATGAAGTACAATAAGGCTAACCCAAGTGCATGGACCCTTCATGCACGGACTTTGCGGAGAACGTTTGTGGAGGAGGAACGGCCATGGCGACCAGTGCACAACTCAGACGGGAGATCCTTGCGGGGCAGTGGGACGAAGCGCTCAGCACGCTCTATGGCACAGAACCGGCGGTGCTGGCCCGCCAGCGGCAGCGGTATGCCGCCGCGCTGGAACAGTTTGAGCTGTACTATGGCCCCGGGCGGCAGGTGCATGTTTACTCGGCTCCGGGCCGGGCGGAGCTGGGCGGCAACCACACCGATCATCAGCACGGGTATGGTCTTGCGGCAGCGGTGACGCTGGATCTGGTCGCAGTGGCATCCCCCAGTGACGACGGTTTTATCCGGGTCAAATCCCGGGGCTTCAACAAGCTGGATGTCATTGATCTGAGCGAGGCCGAGCCTCAGCAGGGCGAGAGCACCCATTCGGCCAGCCTGATCCGGGGCATTGCGGAAGGCTTCCGGGCACAGGGAAAGACGGTGGGTGGCTTCGATGCCTATACCGCCAGCGACGTGCTCCGGGGCAGCGGGCTTTCCAGTTCGGCGGCCTTCGAGATGGGAATGGCGTCCATCCTGAACGGGGAATATGGCTGCAGGCTGACAGCGCCGGAGCTGGCGAAGATCTGCCAGTATGCGGAAAATACATATTTCGGAAAACCAAGCGGCCTGTTGGATCAGCTGACCAGCGCCGTGGGCGGGGTCATCTTTGCGGATTTTGCCGACCCAAAGAAGCCCCGGATAGAAAAGATCCACACGGCAGGGTTGCTCCCGGTGGGCATGACCCTTTGCGTGACCGATACCCGGGGCAGTCACAGCGAGCTGACCGGTGAATTTGCGGCCATCCGGCATGAAATGGAATCGGTGGCGGCTTGTCTGGACGGTAAGGTGTTGGGGCAGGTCAAGGAGCAGGAGTTCTGGACGGCTCTGCCACGCCTGCGCAGGGCTTGCGGGGATCGTGCTGTTCTGCGTGCGGTCCACTATTTTGAGGAGAATGCCCGCGCATTGGCCCAGCGGAATGCCCTGGTCAGCGGGGATTTCAATGCCTTCCTGCAGCTGATTCTGGAAAGCGGACATGCCTCTTTTGCCCTGTGCCAGAACGTTTACTGCTCTACGGACGTACGGCATCAGGGGCTCTCGGTGGCGCTTGCCCTCAGTCAGACTCTGCTTGAGGGGCAGGGGGGAGCCTGGCGGATGCAGGGCGGCGGCTTTGCAGGGACCATTCAGGCATTTGTACCCGGTATGCTGACGGCAAAGTATCACGACGCGATAGAAAAGGTGTTCGGTGCGGGCAGCTGCTATCTGCTCCGTCTGCGGGAGCAGGGGGCCCTGCAGGTCATTTGAACATCTGGACGCGGCCAAACAAAAAGAGCTTCACACTCCGGCAGAAGCCGGAATCGTGAAGCTCTTTCATGTTACAGGGAAAACGGCTCAGATACCGCGTTGCTGCTGTTTCTGGCGCATTTCATCCGTGAAACTAGAAACGGCAGAGAAGGTATCATCGTGATAACCGAACCAGTTGGACAGGTTCTTGTAAATGTTCTCTACAAACCGGTAGCCGGAAACAACAACATTGAACAGGAGCAGAGGAACAAACGAGATGGAGATGGAGAGGATACCCCCTTGAAGGAAGAAATCATCCAGGTGGAGGTTATCCGTAAAGCTGTCCAATGCATCTCCCAGTTCTCCGCCGCCAAAGATCTCCGGCAGCTCTTCTTCCGGAAGCGTTGCATAAGATGCAGGCATACGCAATTTTTCCATAAAAGGCTCCTTTCAGGTGCTTATAAATTAAGCGGCAGCTAAGGCAGCATTCGTAGTTGTAGCAGTCTCCGTCTGGGTGTTAGTCCCATTATAAATGTCGCGCATATCATTATAGATAGACAAGAATGTGTTAAAGAGAGTTACAACCTGAATATAAACAGCATAACCAACACATGCTGCACCTACAACAGTACCGACCTTGCCAACTGTCGTTTGATTTGACCAATAATGATGAACAGCACCAGGAATGGTCAAGCCGTCATTGCGCATATTGGTTAAACCATCGAAAGCCATCTGAAAAGTATACTGTCCTGCAAGACGGATGCTGTTTGAAATCACATTGGTAACAAATTGCGCAACGGCAGCCCGATCAATATTCAGCTCAAAAGCGCCGCCAACGGTGTAGACCATTTCATCTTCGGAGAGAACCGCATAGGACGCGGGCAGCTGCATCGTGCTCTGATAGGTAAATTCCATGGTGGAAAACTCCTTTCGTTCGTAAAATCCGCGCAAAGGCGGACGTGAAGCTAATTGGATTATAGCATAATTGCCCAAAAACAACAAGAGAGCGATGAAACCCAAAATGCGAAAGAATTGTGAAGATACTGTGGCCGTTTTGTAAAAAAGAAACGGTTCTGCGCAGAAATATATGGAACGTCCTGTGCGGGATGCGGCGAAAAAATGTTGTGTGAAAATTGAAAAATAATGCAAAAAGAGACGGCGGGCACCAGTTCCTCCGGAAAGGAGGGGCCAGGGCCTGCCGTCTTTGTATGGGGAGAAAAGAAGAAGGAACGTTTTAGCGGTCTGCCGCAGCCGGAGCCCGGTCATACAGTGCTGTCAGATCGGCAATATGCTCGGCCAGCAGACTGGTAAGCGGGGTATCCAGCCGCCACTGCCAGTTGGCTCCCTGGGTGCTGGGGGTGTTGATGCGGGCCTCCGCGCCCAGATGCAGCCAGTCGGCCATGGGGATGATGGCCATATCCGAAACACTGGCAAGGCAGGCGCAGATCATGGCCTCTGTCAGATCCTCGGGCAGGCAGCGCAGGTAACGGCAGGCATAGTGGACATCCTCGGGACTGGCAGACTGCCGCCAGCCCTCGGTGGTCACATTGTCATGGGTGCCGGTGTAGACCACGCTGTTGTGAGGGTAGGTGTAGGGAAGATAGTTGCCCGGTTCCCGGCTGTCAAAGGCAAACTGCATGATCTTCATGCCCGGGTAGCCGCTGGCAGCCAGCATGGTCTTGACCTCAGGGGTCAGGTATCCCAGATCCTCTGCAATGATGCCGCCCTGACCCAGGGTCTCGTGGATGGCATTGATGAAGGCGCGATCCGGCCCCTTTTCCCAGTGGCCACCCGCCGCCGTCTTGTTTCCGGCAGGGATGGCGTAGTAGCTCTCAAAACCACGGAAGTGGTCGATGCGCACGACATCATAAATGGAAGTAGCGTGCTGCATCCGGCGCTTCCACCAGGCAAAATCTTCGGCCTTGTGGCGGGGCCAGTTGTAGAGCGGATTGCCCCAGAGCTGACCGTCTGCCGCAAAGGCATCCGGGGGACAGCCTGCCACCTGCGTCAGGTGGGTCTGGCCGTCGGTCTGGAAGAGCTCCGGCCGTGTCCACAGATCGCTGGAATCCGGGCTGACGTAGATGGGGATATCTCCCACCAGCTGGATTCCCTTGCTGTTGGCATAGGCTTTCAGGGCGTTCCACTGGGTGTAGAAGAAGAACTGCACCGCCTTGAAATAATCCACCTGCCCGGCCAGACGCTCCCTGGCAGCGGCTACGGCAGCGGGCTGGCGGGTGCGCAGGTCATCCGGCCAGTCACACAGGCCTGCCTGTCCCTGTTCGGCCTTGACGGCCATGAACAGGGCGTAATCGTCCAGCCAGAAGCTCTGTGCCGTGCAGAAGTCTTTGTACTCCACGCTGGCTGCAGCCAGCAGACGATCGGCGGCCTTTTGCAGCACCACCGGGCGCTGCTGGTAGAGCACGCCGTAGTCCACCGGTCCAGCCGGAACCTCAGCGGGAATCTCATCGGCGGTCAGATAGCCCTGCTCGTGCAGGACACGGAAATCGATAAAGTAGGGGTTCCCGGCAAAGGCAGAAAAGCTCTGGTAGGGGCTGTCACCGTAGCCGGTGGGGCCAATGGGCAGGATCTGCCAATAGGTCTGCTTTGCACGGGCCAGAAAATCCACGAACGCAAAGGCTTCTTTCCCCAGCGTGCCGATGCCAAAGGGCCCCGGCAGACTAAAAACGGGCATCAGAATGCCGCATGCTCGCATGGTGAACTCCTCCTTAACCCTTGACAGCGCCTGCAACAACACCCTCAATGATGTATTTCTGGCAGGTCATGTACAGGATGATGATGGGGATGATGGCAATGATGATGCAGGCCATCATGGGAGCCAGCTCCACACGGCCGTAGCCGCCGCGGAAATACTGGATCGCCATGGGGATGGTGCGGTACTTCTTGATATCCAGCACCAGAGTGGGCAGCAGGTAGTCGTTCCAGACCCACATGGTCTCCAGAATGGCGGTGGAGATCATGGTGGGCTTCAGGATGGGGAACACGACCTTGAAGAAGATCTGGATGGGGTTGCAGCCGTCGATCATGGCGGCCTCCTCGATCTCCATGGGAACGCTCTTCATAAAGCCGGTGAACATGAACACAGCCAGACCGGCACCAAAGCCCAGATAGATGATGCAGATGTTCCAGGGGGTGTTCAGTTTGAGGGTATCTGCGGTCTTGGAGAGGGTGAACATGACCATCTGGAAGGGGACAACCATCGAGAACACGATGAGCAGGTTCATAAACTTGCTGAGCTTGTTGTTCACCCGGGTCAGGTACCAGCCCGTCATGGAGCAGCACAACAGGATGAGGGCCACGCTGGAAACGGTGATGACGAGGCTGTAGCCCAAACTGGAAAGGAAGCCCATTTTGATCACGCCGTAGACGTAGTTGGAAAGGCCAGCAAAGGTCTCACTGGTGGGCAGCTGGAACACGGTAGAGGTGGTAAAGGTGCCCTCTTTTTTCAGGCTGTTCAGCAGGATCAGGACGATGGGGTAGATCCACAGCAGGCAAAGCAGGGCCATGATGACGGTGAGAGTGTTATCCCAAAACTTTTTCTGTTTAATCATTACTGCTGGACCTCCTTAGAACGGGTGAAGTGGAGCTGCGCCAGAGAGATGACCACAACGATCAGGAAGAATACCACAGCCTTTGCCTGGCCGATGCCCTTCCACTGAGCACCGGAGCGGCCATAGAAGGTATTGTAGATGTTCAAGGCCAGCATTTCACTGGCGTTGGCAGGTTCGCCTGCGGTCAGAGCAACGTTCTGGTCGAACAGCTTAAAGCTGTTGGTCAGGGTCAGGAAGGTGCAGATGGTGATGCTGGGCATGACCATGGGCAGCTTGATCTTGAACAGGATCTCGCGGTCAGAAGCACCGTCGATCTTGGCAGCCTCGATCAGGTCACCGGGCACGCTCTGCAGACCGGCCACGTAGATGATCATCATATAACCGATCTGTTGCCAGCACATCAGAATGACCAGACCGACGAAACCGGCCTTGGCGTCCAGTGCCAGCAGGGGCTTTTGCAGGTTTGCCAGCACGCCGTTGAGCAGGATCTGCCAGATGTAGCCCAGCAGGATGCCGCCGATCAGGTTGGGCATAAAGTAGACGGTACGGAAGATGTTGGTGCCCTTGATGCCGCGGGTCAGCACCAGCGCAATGGCAAAGGCGCACACATTGATGAGCACAGTGCTCACCACGGTAAAGGCTGCCGTAAAGCCGAAAGCGTGCAGGAAAGTGGAATCCTGAAATACCGAGAGGTAGTTCTGGATGCCCACAAAGGTGGTCTTGCTCACCGTGGTGAAGCGCTGGAAGGAAAGGAAGATGCCCCAGATAAAGGGCCAGATAAAGCCGATGATGAACGCGATCAAGGTAGGAAGCACGAACACCGGCCAATATTTGCTGATGGCCTTTTGCATGATATACCTCCAAAACAAAAGGAGGCGGGCGAACAGCTCGCCCGCCTCCCATTACGGTTTACACAAATAAAAGGGGAAAGAGAAAACCGAGAATGCTTAGCCGTTTGCCAGCTTGTACTCCTTAGCCCAGCCATCGACGAAAGCGGTCACAACGCCGTTCCAATCGCCGGTGCCTGCTGCGTAAGCGGTCAGAGCGGAACCAACGCCGTTCTTCCACTCCTCGGAAGGCATGGTGGAGAAGCACCAGTCAACACTGGTCTTGCCGTCGGCCACATACTGGTTTGCAATGGTGATCAGGGGGTTGGTGGAGTCCTTAGCCTTCTTGAAGGGGATGACGAAGCCCATCTTGTCAGCCATCGCGCTGGTGCCGGCCTCAGAGGTGACGCACCAGTACAGGAAGTCCAGAGTAGCCTGAATGTCGGCATCAGAAGAAGCGTTGTTCACGCACCAGAAGTTCTCGGAACCGGTGCACAGACCCTGATTCTCCTCGCCATCCACGCCGATGTAGATGGGCAGCATACCCAGGTTGTCGTCGCCCAGATCCTTCACGTCATTGTAAGCCCAGGTGCCGTTCTGATAGAAGACAGCCTTCTTGCCCACGAACTCGGCCACAGCGTCGTTGCCGGTCTTGGAAGCCAGCAGGGTAGGATCGCAGGTGGAATCGGTGATGTACAGATCCCAAATCTGCTTGTAGTTGTCCAGATAGGTGCCCTTGATGGCGTCGGTGGAGCCGATGCCGTCTGCCTTGTACTCGTAGTAGATGGGCAGGTTTGCCAGATGGGTCTTGAAGCGCCAGTCAGAAGAACCGTCCATGCCAGCGGAGGTGAAAGCACCGTCCACGCCCAGCTCGGCCTTGCGTGCCTGGATATCGTCAGCGACCTTCTTCAGATCGGCAAAGCCCTTGATGTCGTCCTGGGTGTAACCAGCGGCGCTCAGCAGCTCCTTGTTGTAGATGATGCCGTAGGTCTCAATGACGTATGCAATGCTGGTGACAGCGTCGCCGTCCTTCAGGGCGAAGGAGTCGCTGGTCAGCTCGCCGTACAGCTTGCTGCCGGACAGGTCGTAGCAGTAATCCTTCCAGTTGGCCAGACCCACAGGGCCGTTGACCTGGAACAGGGTGGGAGCCTCGCTCTTTTCCATCTCGCTCATCAGAGTGGTCTCATACTGGCCGGAAGCGGCGGTGACAACGGTCACAGGCACGCCGGTCTCCTTGGTGTACTCAGCGGCCAGATCCTGCCAATCCTGATCCTGCTCCGGCTTGAAGTTCAGGTAGTAGACCTTGCCGTCAGCCTTTGCAGCGGTCGAAGAACCGGCAGCAGAGCTGGCAGTGGAGGAAGCGGTGGAGCTGGAAGAACCGCCACAGGCAGCCAGACCCAGAGCAGCGGCGGATGCACCGGCCACTTTCAGGAAATTACGACGAGAGATCATCTTTTTCATAGTAGTACTCCTTCTTCTTTTGGTTAATATCTGCCACCGTCCACAGCATGAGGACGGAAGTTAGACTGAATCGTTCCGGCGGCAGGGGCAAACGCTTTCGCCCTGCTGCAATTCCGGCTGGAGCGTGACGGTCTGGGCCGGGGCTCCGTGTTCGATCTGCCGCACCAGCAGCTCGATGCTCTGCAGTGCGATCTGTTCACTGGGCTGGACGATGGTGGTCATCACCGGCACGCAGTAGCGGGACATCGTGATGCCATCAAAACCGATCACTGAGACATCCTCCGGCACCCGCATACCTGCACTTACCAGCGCCCGGATGGCACCAAAGGCGATCACATCGCTCATGGCAAACAGGGCAGTGAACTCGGCCCGGCGGGCCAGCAGACTGTTCATGGCGTGGTAGGCGGACTCGAAATCGTAGTTGCACAGGCCATAGAGTTTATCGTCAAAGACAAGCCCTGCGTCCTCCATGGCATCCTGCGCACCCAGACGGCGCATCCGGCTGGGAAAGCTGGTGGCCGGGCCGCCCAGCACCGCGATCTTGCGGTGCCCCTGTGCGATGAGATGGGAGACTGCCGCTTTTGCTGCGGCCCGGTCATCCACACCCACCATCGAGAGGTTGGGGAAGTCCAATTCATTGGAGACCAGTGTGGCCAGCACGGAGGGAACGGAGATGTTTGCAAAGCCGTTCTGGAAGTTCGTAACACTGCCGCCCAGAAAGATCATGCCCTTGGGCTTGATCTCCCGCAGGATCTTCTCGGCAGCATCGATCTCGTTGGCATTCTCGTCCAGGTAGGAGACGATGCCGTTGTACCCATACAGGGTAGCGGCCCGCTGCAGCTGAACGAGGAAGTCGGAGAAGAAGATGTTCCGGGTCCCCTTGACCACGAACACCAGACTGCGGGATTGCTGGATCTTCAGCTGCCGCGCGTTGGTGTTGGGGGTGAAGCCCGCCTCCCGCAGCAGCGTAACGGCCTGCTGGCAGCGCTGCTGGTAGGTGTCCGGGTCGTTGTCGATAAGCGCGCCGTTGACGGTGCGGAACTCCTCCCCCTCGGCGGTGCGGATGCCGTAGGGCACCAGTCCCTCCGCCGCCACGCAGTTCGTGCCTACCGTCTGGGCACCGCTGACGCGGTCGATCACGAGGCTCATGGCGCGGCGCAGCCCGTCCCTGTCCATGTTGGTCGCCATCTGGTTGATGAGCACCACGCCCACGGAGGCGTCCCCGGTGTAGGTACTGCTCTCCCCCGTCGCGCCCACCACCACGTCGGCGTTGCCGGCGGCCTTCTCCGCATCGGCGTAGGTGGCGCACAGGATCTCCACACGGTCGGGCTGGATGCGGCGGCTGTCGTAGTGCTCCGCCTGCTTCATCAGCGTAAATACCTGATTGTCGCTCCAGTTGCCGCTGCGGCGGAAGGGGCCGTTGCCCACGAAGGCGGCGCGGCTGGCCGTCCAGTCCTCGCCGCTCTCCACCGCCGCTGCCTGCACCGGCATGGTGGCACTGGCGGTGCACACCGCGTCCACAAAGTAGGAGCAGGGGGCGGAAAGGGTGACGGTGAGGGTGTGGTCGTCCTCGGCGGACACCGCCAGCGCGTCCACGTCGCCGGCGCAGGCGTCCTCATACCCTGCCACCATGGACAGGATGCCGCGGTTGGGGCTGCCCGTGTCCGGGGAGACGAGACGCTTCCACGCGTAGACGAAGTCCCCCGCCGTCACGGCGGTGCCGTCCGACCACTTGGCGTCGCTCCGCAGACGGAAGGTATACGTCTGGGTGCCGTCCTCGTTGTCCTCCGTCTGATGGGACTGGGCGGCGGCGGGGAGCACGCCGTCGGCGGTGCGGCGGTACAGATTATCAAACAGGTGCAGCACCACGGTGCGCTCGGCGGCGGTAGCCGCCAGAGCGGGATCCACGGTGGAGACGGTGCCGGTCATCACGACGGACAGCTTGTCCTCGTCGTTGGGATCCTCGCCGCAGCCCACCAGCAGCGCGGCGGTCATGCACAGTGCCAGCAGCAGCGCGGCACTTCGTTTCCAAGCTCTCATAGAGGTTCCTCCGGGAATAGACTTTCCTATATTATATATGCTTCGGCGGAAAAAGTAAAGCCACCCGGCGGGATGCTGCCGGGCGGCTTTTTTCTATGGGGTCACTGCTCGGTCAGCAGCTGGGCGATCTGGACGGCGTTGGTGGCCGCGCCCTTGCGTACCTGGTCGCCGCAGCACCAGATATTCAGCCCGTTGTCCGAGGTCAGGTCGTCGCGGATGCGTCCCACGAACACCAGATCCTGGTCACTGGTCTCCAAGGGCATGGGATACCGCTTGGCGGCGAGATCGTCCACGAGGCGGCAGCCGGGAGCGGCGGCGATCAGCTGGCGGGCACGCTCCACGGAGATCTTCTCCTTGGTGCGTACCACGATGGACACACTATGGCTGCGTACCACGGGGACGCGGACGCAGGTGCAGCTGACCTTCAGCTCCGGCAGGTGCATGATCTTGCGCCCCTCGTTTTGCAGCTTCATCTCCTCGGAGGTATAGCCCTCGAACGCCTCGCCGCCGATCTGGGGAATGACGTTGTAGGCGATCTGGTACTGGAACACCTTCGGCTCCACGCTCTTGCCCTCCCGCAGCAGCTCCACCTCGTCCATCAGCTCCATGGGGCCGCCGGCTCCGGCACCGGACACCGCCTGATAGCTGGACGCCACGATGCTCTCGACGGGGCTGTCCTGATTCAGCGCGTTGATCGCCACCAGAGAGACGATGGTGGTGCAGTTGGGGTTGGCGATGATGCCCTTGTGCTTCTTCACGTCCTCCGGGTTGATCTCCGGAACGACCAACGGCACGCTGGGGTCCAGACGGAACGCGCTGGAGTTGTCCACGAACACGGCTCCCGCCTTGACGATGGCGGGGGCAAAGTGCTCGGCGATGTCGTTCTCCGCCGCGCCCAGCACGATGTCCATGCCCTCGAACGCCTCGTCGCACGCCAGCTCCACGGGGATGTCGTGCCCACGCCAGTGGACAGCCTGCCCCATGGAACGCTGGGACGCCAGCAGGTGCAGCTCCGCCACGGGGAAATCCCGCTCCGCCAGCACCTTCATCATCTCACGACCCACCGCGCCGGTGGCACCGAGGATGGCAACCTTATATTTTTTCATGGATATATCCTCCTTATTTCACGAAACTGTTATAGAGCACCCGGATCGCCCGCTCGAAATCCGAGCCGTCCACGCCCACGATGATGTTCAGCTCCTCCGGCCCCTGGGTGATCATGCGGATGTTGATGCCGTTCTCGCCCAGCTTGCCGAAGATCTTTCCGGAGGAGCCGGGCTGGAACGCCATCTTGCGTCCCACGGCTGCCACCACCGCCATGCCGTCGGTGACGTGGAGGCTGTCGGGCTTGATCTCCTTTTCGATGTCGCCCAACGCCTGATACAAAGAGGGCGCGGCCTTCGCCGTCTCCACCACCAGCGACACGGAGTCGATGCCGGAGGGGATATACTCCACGTTGATGCGGTAGCGTTCCAGTATCTCCAGCGTGCGGCGTACCGTCCCCTGCTCGGAGGACATACCGTTCTTCGTCAGGGTGATGACGGAGAAGCCCTTTTTCCCGGCGATGCCGGTGATCATGCTGCCGGAAGAACGCTCCGTCTCCGACTCGTTGAAGCTCTCCCGGATCATGGTGCCGGGGTGGTCGGGCTGGTTGGTGTTGCGGATATTCAGGGGGATGTTCTTCTCCCGCACCGGGGAGACGGTGCCCTCGTGGAGCACCTGCGCGCCGATGTAGCTCAGCTCCCGCAGCTCGGCGTAGGTGATGCGCTCGATGGGGCGGGGATCGGGGACGATCTTGGGGTCCGCCATCAGGAAGCCGGACACGTCCGTCCAGTTCTCGTACACGTCGGCGTCCAGTGCAGCCGCCGCCAGCGCGCCGGTGATGTCGCTGCCGCCGCGGGAGAAGGTGTGGATGGAGCCGTCGGGCAGCACGCCGTAGAAGCCGGGGATCACCACACGCCGCCCGGCGGCGGCGCGGCGCAACGCCTCATAGCTTACCTCCTCGTCCACGGTGCCGTCCATGCGGAAGCGGAGCCACAGGCTGCTGTCCAGAAAGTCGAAGCCCAGATAGTCCGCCATAATGCGGGCGGCGAAGTATTCGCCCCGGCTCACCAGCTCGTCGGCGGAAACGCCCTCGTCCATCCTCCGGCGCAGGGCGTCGAATTCCTCCTCCAGCGGCGTGGACAGCCCCAACTGATCCCGTATCTCCAGATAGCGGCTGCGAACCATGTCAAATATCCCGTCGCAGCTGACGCCGTACTGCAAATGTGCGTGGCACAGGTACAGCAGGTCGGTGATCTTGTGATCCTCCTTAAAACGCTTGCCGGCGGCACTGACCACCACCACGCGGCGGCTGGGGTCGCTCTCCACGATGGAGCGCACCTTCTCCAGCTGGTGGGTGTCCGCCATGGAGGAGCCGCCGAATTTCAACACTTTCAACATAGAAAACTCCTTTTTTGCTGTGCTTATTGGGCGCAAAGTTTTTCGCATGGTACAAAAAAATAATTTTTGTCCACCAGACAAAAACACTTGCTTTTTTGTTGGGGACAGTGTATCATAGCGATGTCAGAAATGCAAGTGCAAAATGCAAAAGTTTTTTCGGAGGCTTTTTTTATGATCTACCACAGCACAAGAGACGAGAATATCACCGCGTCCTCCACCCACGCGGTACTGCAGGGCATCGCCCCGGACGGGGGGCTGTACATCTGCGACCCGGCGGCGTTGCGCTTCGACTGGCGCGGCGCGCTGGAAAAGGACACGCTGACCATGGCGGCGGACATTCTCCACGCGCTGCTGCCGGACTTCCCGGACATGGGGGACATTGTCCGCAAGAGCTACGCGGGGAAGTTCCCCACCGCCGATCTGACGCCGCTGGTGCCGGTGGGCGGCAGGTACGTGCTGGAGCTGTACCACGGTCCCACCTCCGCCTTTAAGGACGTGGCACTGTCGGTGCTGCCCCGGCTCATCGGCGCAGCCGCCAAGGCGGAGGGCATGACGGGCGACGTGGTCATCCTCACCGCCACCTCCGGCGACACCGGCAAGGCGGCGATGGAGGGCTTCCACGACGTGCCGGGCACCCGCATCACCGTGTTCTATCCCTACGGCGGCGTGTCCCCGGTGCAGCAGGCGCAGATGGCGACGCAGGAGGGCGGCAACGTCCGGGTGTGCGCCGTGCGCGGCAACTTCGACGACGCCCAGACCGGCGTGAAGAATATTTTCGCCGCCTGCCGGGACAGGGATCTCCACGGTGCCATGCTGTCCAGTGCCAACTCCATCAACATCGGGCGGCTTGCCCCCCAGGTGGTGTACTACTTCCGCGCCTACGGCGATCTGGTGAAGGCGGGACGCATCAAGCCGGGCGACAAGGTGGACTACACCGTGCCCACCGGCAACTTCGGCGACATCCTCGCCGGGTACTTCGCCAAGGAGATGGGGCTGCCCGTGAGGCGTCTGATCTGCGCCAGCAACGCCAACGACGTGCTGACGGAGTTCCTGACCACCGGGCGGTACGACAAACGCCGCCCCTTCTACAAGACCACCTCCCCCTCCATGGACATTCTGGTGTCCAGCAATCTGGAGCGGCTGCTGTACCTTCTGAGCCGGGACGCTGCCTACGTGGCGGGTCTTATGGGGGATCTGAACACCCAGGGGTGGTATCAGGTCAGCGACGCGCTGCTGTCCCATCTCCGGGCGGTCTTTGGCTGCGGCTGCTGCAACGATGAGGGCGCGTCGGCGGTCATCGGGCAGCTGTGGCGGGAGGAGAAGTACCTGTGCGACCCCCACACCGCCGTGGCGTGGGCGGTGGCGGAGAAGAATTCCCGCGACGGCGTGCCCATGGTGGTGCTGTCCACCGCCTCGCCCTACAAGTTCCCCGCCGCCGTGCTTCACGCGCTGGGGGAAAAGGGCGGCGAAAACGAGTTCGCCATGATGGAGACGCTCCACCGCATCACCGGCACGCCGATCCCCCGGAATCTCCGGGGACTGGAGGGCCGCCCGGTGCTGCACACGGACGTGATCGACAAGACCGCCATGGAAAGCTACGTGCTGGCGGACGTTTTGAAATAAGAAAAGAGGTATTGCTATGAAAATCGTATGTTTGGATATGGAGGGCGTTCTCGTCCCCGAGATCTGGATCGCCTTTGCCGAGGAAATCGGCATCCCCGAGCTGCGCCGCACCACGCGGGACGAGCCGGACTATAACAAGCTCATGCGCTGGCGCATTGACCTGCTCCGCAGCCGCGGGCTGAAGCTGTCCCAGATACAGGACACCATCTCCCGCATTGACCCCCTGCCCGGTGCCAAGGCGTTTCTGGACGAGCTGCGGAGCATGACGCAGGTGCTCATCCTCAGCGATACCTTCGAGCAGTTCGCCATGCCCCTGATGAAGAAGCTGGGCTATCCCACGCTGCTGTGCAACACGCTGAAAACCGACGCGGAGGGCTTCATCACCCACCACGTCATGCGCTGCGACCACTCCAAGCTGACCACGGTGAAGGCTCTGCAATCCATCGGCTACGACACCATCGCCAGCGGCGACAGCTACAACGATCTGGATATGCTGCTGAACAGCAAGGCGGGCTTCCTGTTCCGGGGTCCCGAAGCCATCAAGAAGAGCTATCCCCAGATCCAGTGCTTCGAGGAGTACGATGACCTCCTCGCCGCTATCCGCGGCGTTCTGTGACCGCCTGCGGCTCACGGCACAAAACGAAAAACCGGCACCTTACGGCACCGGTTTTTCGTTTTGTGAGAGGGGTAAATTGAAAAAAGCAGCAGTTTGATCAGCCCATCTGGACGCGGTTCTCCCGGCTCCAGCTGGTGATGTCCAGGTTGGGATAGCGGCGGCGCAGCTCCTTGATGACCGCCTTGCCGACCACGTGGTTGGGCAGGCAGGCGAAGGGCTGGATGCACACGATGTTCGGCGTGCCGGAGGTGATGAGCTCCCGCAGCTGCTCATAGATGGCTTCACTGGCGCGCCTGTCTCCTATGGGCTGCCAGTCGATATGTACGGCTTCCGGCATGGGTCGTCCCCCCTTTCCGAAAAAATATGGGCAGTATTATAGCGCATTCCGGCGCAAATGGCAAGTGCCGGGACGAGAAAAGCCCGAAGCCGGCGGCTCCGGGCTTTTCCCTTTGTGGGGAGGGAGAATATCTTACTTCTTCAGCGCCTTCATTTCCTCGATCATCATAGGCACGACCTTGAACAGGTCGCCGCAGATGCCGTAGTCGGCGATCTCGAAGATGGGAGCGGTGTCGTTCTTGTTCACCGCGATGATGCACTCGGAATCCTGCATGCCGGCCTTGTGCTGGATGGCGCCGGAGATGC
>OHFP01000101.1_pt1 | contig 52382 bp, 39 predicted proteins | sample 1567591 | NCBI WGS metagenome assembly OHFP01 (sample SAMEA3879547, study PRJEB24766) | human gut metagenome | biome: human-associated habitat; feature: feces | place: USA | collected 1985/1987 | reverse complement strand
CGGCGTTTTTGTAGGGGTACGGAAGCTCCATGCAGGCTGCACGGCGTTTTTGTAGTGCTACGAAAGCTTCATGCAGCCCTGTTGCTTACTTTATTGTGCCAGCGAGAACCGGAGACTGATTCCGTAATTGGAATTGGAAGTCGGATAGGATTCGCTCGATACCAACGGCTTGTTGATTTGCAGGTCGTAGAAGGCTCGCAGCGTCAGAGCGCGGCTCAATCCATAATCGGCAGAGAACTGAATGGTCTTGGCGATGTTTCCACTCGTTGCCTGCGTGAATTGTTCCTCAATCTTACGAATCAGCGACTGCGTCTTCCGGTATGAGAAGTCCAAATTGACTGTCAGGTCATTGCTGAAGTTCTGTGTTTTCTTCATCTTCAAGACTTTATTGAACTCGACAAACTTGTATCCCAAACCGATGACAAACTCGTTGGAGTTGGATTCTACCAGCTGATACGACGAGATGTTCAGGTTTAAGTTCCGGGTTGTCCGATATTCAACTTTACCGGTGATATTATTCAGAGCCGTGGCATCTACACCTAGCAACGGACTGAAACCGTCGGTGATGCTGACTGCCGAGATATCATAAGGCGAAGACGGTGTCGGATTCCCAGTCAATACACTACGGACATAACCCAATCCATCTTGTCCGGCATCCACCCAGTTCAGGAATGATGAGAAAGAACCTACACTATACGATGCTTTATACTGATGACTCAGGGTAACATCTTTGAAGTACCGTTGTAAGAACGGTATTTTTGTCAGACCGTTGTAGGTGATTCTCCAGTTCGGAAGCAGACTACGGATCGACGGAAAAGCCGAGAGTTCTACCTTCGACGGGTCTTTTCCGGTATAAGCTGCCAGGAATGCCGGAATCAAAACATCTGCCGAATTAAGACTGACATTTCCATTATCCGGATTATAAGGACGGTTTGCCAAAGCCGTTCCTTCAATGAATCCGGAGTTCGGATAAGAAGTCCGTGCGTAAGCATTTTCCATTCGGGAAGCAATGATTTCCCGATAGGCTAAGAAGTTATCGAACTTCTTGGAGGCATAATTATTATCTGCATTACCGCCTCCGCCTAACGAACCGCCAATGGCAATGGTTGTCATCGTGAAGTTACCGCTATACGTTTCAGGCATGCCGGCATACATGAATTGAACCTCTGTATTTCGGGTATCAACCCGGTTGGCATTCAAGTCAATCTTCAATCCTGGAATCGGTTCCAAAGTTGCATTGATATTCAAATTACGTGCGTTGCTGATCATCGCCGGTGTAATGTTCGTCGAATCATTGGTGATCAGCCAGCCACGGTCGTTGGCATAGTCGATATAACTGCGACTTACACCTCCGAAAGCAAAGCCGAGTCCCGGAGCCATACCGATGCTTGAACGTGATTGTCCGAACATATCACCAACTTCCGGCAAGAAGCCCGGAAGCATCATACCATCGCTGGTTGTATATTGGATGTTAATACGTCTCAACATCATGGCAAAGCGAGTCGCATATTCGACGGATTTGTTCCACATTTCCTCACCGCCCGAAGGACCCGGTTTGATAGTCAGTTTCAAATGTGCCGTATCCTTGTTGAGAATCATTACCTGTGCATAGTTGATCGGCTTGAATTTGACGGCATATACTTTACCATCGGCTCCACGAGCTGTAATGCGCAGTTTCTTGGTAAACATACCGTGCTGTACGATGGTTCCACTATCCGGGTTCAAGACGATGTCTTTCTCCAGTTTCACCTCTTTCTTCACTTTCTTCTTCTGGTTGTTGTTGCGTGAAGATGTATTGAACTTCTGGTTGATCTTCTTCAGATACTTGTTCTTATTATACAGGCTTTGCAGATTCAGGTTCATTTGTCCGTTGATCTGACGCTGGTTTTTGACGACGTTACCAATCGGATCATCTCCTTCTATTTCCGCGCTTCGTTCCCAGTTATAGGTAGCATCATAAGAAACCGAACTGTTTACCCAGTCGAGAACCGGAATATATTGCAACGGAAGATTCCAAGTTACTGTAAACTGCTGGTCGTATTTCAGCGGCGTACCCAAATCTTTGATACTTTGCATCACCGAGTCTTTCCACACTTTATACCCGTCTGGATTCAATTGCTTGTTGACTTGTACATACGGTTCCTCGATACGGGCGTTTGTTCCTGATGTGAAATTAACCGACAAGTTGTTGGTAAAGTCCCAGCGCAAGCTGAAAGCCCGGTCCCAATAAAACTCCTGACTGAATGAAACCGGAATATTATTCTTCCCTCCGGTATATTGCTGACTGGTCAGATCGCGCAGCTGTAATTCATAATAATTACGCATCAACGTTGTCTGGAAACTGATGTTCGAAGGCAAATAATTCAACGAGAACTGTTTGAGATATTTGGTATATCCGTTGTTCTGTTTCATTTTCTGGAAAGGACGGAATGGCTTTGCGTATGGGGTATAGTTATAAGCAAAGCTACCGTTCCAGTCTTTGGTCCGTTCATATTCCGTTTCCGGATTCTGTTTACTGTTCTCGCTATAAGAATAGCTTAACGAGAAGTTGGCCGGATCATACGGCATCGGATTCTTACTTTGGATATCTACTTTGACATTATTGAATGATACGCTCTTGATTGTAGTCCGGTCAATAGAATAATTCTTGATAGAATCTTTCTCGGCCTGAGTTTCTACATTATCCAAAGCATCTTTCATCTTGATATCCTGATTTAACGGATCATACTTCGGAGTCGTTGTTTCTTTCGAATAAGCATAATAGAACGGAATGCTTACCTTGGCTTTTTCAGGGAAGAACTTACCCAGTTCAAGCGATGTTGAAACACTATATTGAGAGTAGTCGTCCAGTCTTCTTTCGTTGACAGACTGATCCAATGCGCCGAAACCTGCCGTCTCGATACGACCCGCAAAGTTGACTGTACCCAGATCTGATAAGCCAACATTCAACGAAGCATTAGCTGCCCAGCCGCCTTCTTCGTTGAAGTCAGTCAGACGTAATTCATTTACCCAAACTTCGGCACTCTTGGTCTCGCGCGAATTATTACGGACACCAATCATGATGACTTTAACTTCGGCCAGACTAGGATTACCCACAATACTGATTTTATTACGGGTATTGTTCGGATCATATTCCGAATAAACCGTCTGATAAGTTACTCCTGTTTGTCCTTGCCGTTTGGCCCGGTTACGGTTCAGTTTTAAGTTCGTCAGTGTCTCTAATTGAATGTCCAATAAGTTTTGAGACGGCCATACGGTTTCCGAACCATCGCTGTACGTTCCTGCAGGAGTCAGTTTCAGCGGAACTTCATATTCGTAGTAATTGTTCTTATAGTCTGAACCCAAACGCAGGAAGACGGATAATTCACCGTCGGCTAATGCTGTTGCATCGTTGATGAATGCTTCGGCATGACTGAACAACTGCATCCGTTTGTATTGACGCAAATCGTAACTGGTACTCTTGTAAACAGCCAAAGCATCCTGTGAAGCCAGGTTGGTAACTTTTAATGACAAAGACTGTTCATTCTCTTGTCTGATCTGCGGTTGACTTGGGTCGCGCATACGGGATACGCCCGGCGGCAATACATAATTGACCGGAGTCTTTTTACTGTTCTCTTCGATATTAACCGTAGATACTTCTAACGTACCATCGGCTACAGGAACATCTGAATTAGAAAGATCTCCTTCGTAGGTACGCCATTCGCCTCGAACCAGATCGAAAGCACCGAAACGGAGAATGGTTGATTCCTTGAAGTTGGTCATATACATACGCATAAAGCGGATCGTCTTAAAGTCTTCGATTGAACCAACCTTACGCTGATACTTTTTAACCGGAATCTTAAACTGATACCAGTTGATACTTTCGGAAGTTCCATTCGCTAAAGGTACCGTAACAGATTGGATATTGACAATATAGTTTGAGCCGACTTGCATGTCTTTCGGACGGAGCGAGATCTTGTACTCGAAATACTTCTCATTTGTATTTAACGTATTGTCTTGGTTCAAGTCTTCAACATCAGGAGTAGTTCTAGAAGCCGTGTTGTATGCTTCCGTTGATTCTTCCGAGTTTCCTTCCGTACCGTTATACCGTTTGTATCGGCTCAGGATATCCAATTGTTGAGCATCATAGTCTGAACCACGGAAATAATGGAACTTATCTCCAGAAGGGTTGTTCAAGACAGACAGCGGATCACTTGTCATCTTTTCCAATGTTTCTGCAGAAAGCCGAGGTGTCAGTTCGGATAAGAATTGCTGATATGTCGGGAAATTTAATTCTTCTTCAGACGACAGACCGTTTAATCCGACGTCCTGCAAGCTTCTGGCTCCGGCTGAATTATCGAAAGCATACACTGTACTTTGTTGCTTGGGAACTTTACCCCATACGGTTGTATCTACCTGGCTCATATCTCCATCAACCGGAAGACCATTTTCGAAGAACTTCTTTTCGTCTTTCAGAATATCTTCGGAAATATCTCCTAAGTTGAAATACAAATCACCTCCTTGTGCTGTATTGGCATTATAGATGAAAGGATCCATTAACCAGAATTCGATATATTCGATATTCGCGGTCTCGAAATCAACCTGATCAATCTTTCTCATAATACCACCCCATCGTTTCTCGGGATTTGTCAAAGTACCATCCGAATTGACACCTTGGGCATCCAAGTTATACGGACCACGTTCGTTGGGGTAATAGGCGACGTTCAATACGGACAATTGATTGTCTTCATTAATGCTGACATCCCGGTTCGGGAACAATTCGGTTGTCTGAACGGCACGGACATAGTGATTGGACAAATCATCTTTCGTAATATGACTCGGCAATGAACGGGAATTCTTACGGGTAAAGATACCATCTACGTAATACCAGGCCATCAACGCACGATTCTTTCCGTATTCCACATCGTTGATTCTGCTGGCTTCGGGGAAGAGAGCTGTCGCCGCATCATCATACGGTGTACTTGCCAGGTTCCAGGGATAAGGATTCAGCAAATCAATTGTGCTTTGAGTAGATTCGAAGTCGTCCAGATAAGAGTACTGGCCTGTATAATCGTTCTCGTAATGTCCGGCAATCAGCTGGGCAAATTCGGCATTAAAGGCAATCTGACTCGGTTTCGTTAAGGTGAGCAACGGCAGCTTGTCTAACATATTTGTCAGCCATTGACTTTCTCCTTTGTACGAAGCATTTAATCCCCATAATGTATTCTTCACGGATTCATCACCCATCACCGTTTTGGTTGTCAACGGCATTTCGGACATATGCATCAAGGTGGCTCCCAGACTGAAATCAGGAGTAAACTGATAATTCAGGTCAACACCCATCATCGTCTTACGTTGCATGTTGTAAGTGGATTGGTTTTCAAGACTTACACTGACAGGAGTTCCACTAGATATAATATTCTCATTCAAGATAGTGACGATACCTGAAGCATAATCGACCGTATAATCTACATTTTCCGTCAGCACAGCTCCTCCGGCAGTAACTTTAACCGAACCTCTTGCCACATTGGTTGCTTCGAGTTGTATTTCTGCTCCTGATGAGGCTTTGTATTCACCCTGCAGGATAAACTTATTCTTTTCAGCTATCTGTCGGGCATAAGTCAGCGTAGAATCGTACAATTCCTGGAAGACATATTTATCAGCAATAGCATCATTTCCTATTTTCTTGCGGAGGTGTGAACCGAAAGGTTCTACTACCGGGAAAATAACCTTACCTTTATCAGCCATGATGGTATAACCGTCTACAAAGTCGAAGAAACCATCCGAATAGGCTTCTTCCTGAGAGTTCAAGCGGTCCAGATTCATTACTTTCAGCAAGATCTGATCTTTGATAGCTCCTTCTGATATATAATTGACGGCAGTACCTACGGTATCGTTCTGATATAAGATGTTTAACTGGAATTTCTCTTTCTGTACGGAATAAGCATTCAGCGAATAAACGTTTTTCATCATCAAGTCCCAGAAAGGCATTTTAGGTGACATATTGGAACCTTTCAACAGTTTCAGATACAGACAGGTCGTTGTATTGTTCGTATTGTCACTCGAAAATTCACCCACCTGATATACTTTTCCGCCGCTGGTATATTCGTAGGCGATTGCCAAAACATCATCCGGCTGCAATTGGGTATTTAATGAAATGTATCCGAGTTGTTTATTGATGGTATATTCAGACTCATTCAATAACCGGGCACTTTCTATCTTTTCGTAATCCCGTCCGCTTTCCAATACTCCGTTTAATGTTTGGGTTACTTTACTGATCTCGCGGGCATCCGGATAATTGTTTACGATGGTCTGGTATAAATTATTGGATTCGTTGTTAGGCAATTCGGAACTTCCTTGTGGAGAAAATTGAGGATTGCTGATGTGTTTATTCTCACCCAAGTCGGAGAAGGCTACGATATTACGAGCCTGGTCGTAATTCCCTTGCTTATTGGTAATCCAGACTTCCACACGATTGATGGTAACGGCAGAATTGACACGTGGTAATTTCTCCAATGCCTGATCATACCGATCACGGAAATATTGGGCAATGAAGAAGTGACGATTCTCATCATAGCTATCGATTGTGATTTCAAACGGTTTGGTTTGTACACCACCTTTGGAATTGACAGTCTTGGATTCAGATTCCTGTTGGGCGAGTAAGGCATTGACACGCAACTTACCGAATTGCAGATCTGCTTTCATACCGAACAACGCTGCTCCACCATTGATCAGCGAATTACTGGTGGTCATACTGACGTTTCCGGCTTCGATCGACTTGATAATCTCGTCTTCTTCTCCCGTATAAGCCAGTTTTAACTGCTTAGAGTCAAAGTCGAAAGAGGTTTCGGTATTATAGTTCATACCGAAGTTCACCTTGCTACCGACGGATGCCTGAACATTCAGCTGCACATCTTCGTCGAAATTGAATGATGTTTGCTTTCGAGAACGGATCGGGAGTGAAGGGTTGTCTGTCTTATTGGTTTTCAATCCAATTGATAATTGGGCGGAACCTTGTGTCTTTACCCGTACACCTCCTTTACCGAAGATGCGTTCGGCTGGTCCCAAATCGAACTGCATGTCGGTGATATTAAACTTCTTGTTGACTTCCTTCTCGAACTCTTCAGCATTTTTCTCACGGAAGTATGATTGCAAAGATTGCTGCATGCTATAGTCTTGATACTCTTCGGGTGTTAACGTCATGGGAGTACCCAGTTCCATATCGCCCAGTTTGGTTCGGACAATATAAGCACCCGTTTTGATATCATACTCGATGGTCGTCTTGATATTTTCCGGATCTTTCAGATCGGCAGGCGACTTTTTCAGCAAATCTTCGTATTCTTCTGTTGTTGTTTTGGAAACAGGAAACCGTGGAGGTATCGTATCCGGTTCTTGTGGGGCAGGAGCTTCCAGCTCAAACTCCGGCAAGAATCGGGACGATTCTAGGAAATCTGCGTTCAATGCCCATAAACTACTTATCAGGATGAACGAACAAATCAATATAATATATTTGCTATTCCGTTTCATTAAAGCATTTTAAGTGCCAGTTTGATAACCTGTTCAACAGGCGAGGCCGGCTCATTTTTTAGAATTGACGTAACCACTTTCTGAGATGCTGCTTTCTGGAATCCTAACATAACTAGGGCAGCAACGGCTTCCTCGGCTACTTCGGTGTGAGCCATGATCTTGGTATTTTGCGAAGGAGCCGGAGCCAAAGCCTCCATTGATTTTACTTTGTTCTTCAGATCTACCAGAATGCGTTGGGCGGTTTTTAGCCCGATTCCTTTGACAGAAGTAAGGGCTGTTTCATCTTTTGATGCAATGACTTGAACCAGTTCGGTAGGCTGGAAGGAAGATAAGATCATACGTGCAGTATTCGGACCTACACCCGAAACAGACGTAAGTAACAGGAATAATTCCCGTTCAAGAACCGTAGCAAAGCCATACAGCAGATGGGCATCTTCACGGATTACTTCATATACATAGATTTTTCCTTCCTTTTTCCCTTGATAGGCTGTAAAGGTGGTTAATGATATATTTATCTCGTAACCAATACCATAACATTCCATCAACATGCGGGCTGGAGCCAGATCGGCGATTTCGCCTTTTATATAGTCAATCATTCTTTATTTCCCTGTTTATTCTTTCGCTCGTATTCCCTTGATCCGGTTGATCCGTTTTGCTGATCATATTTGCAAAGATAAGGACGAGCAACGGTTATGTTTCTGATTCTATCGTATATTGTATAACGGAAGAATCGTTCAAAACGTATATCTTATGTCAAAAAAATCAGTTGTTTTCCTGTCTGTTCCAAAATAAACGAGAATCGATTTCGAAACCCTCGAATTTCATGGTCGATTCTCGTTTATTTTGTAGCTGATCTAATCCTCTTTCCGGATTCCAGATCTCTTATTGTTTCCAGAATCCAGGTAACAGAATAGTCAGTACGGTGAATATTTCCAGACGTCCGGTCATCATAACAAACGACAAGACCCATTTACTTAAATCAGAGTAACTGGAGAAATTACCAACAGGTCCGTAAATACCAAGACCTGGTCCGGTATTGCTGACTGCCGAAGTTGCTGTACCCACAGCTTCTTCGAAACCTGTTCCGTCCAGCATCAGGAAGAATGCCGTGGCGAAAATCAAAGTGATGTAAATGAAAGCAAATGCAAGTACCCGATTGACAATGTCGGTTGAGACCACATGTCCATTTACACGAACTGGAAGAACCGCATGTGGGTGAGTTTGTTTCTTAAAAGCATTCACCACATTTTTGGCTAGAATAACCACTCGTCCTGTCTTGAATCCACCACAAGTAGAACCGGCACAACCGCAGACTACCATTAACATCAAGGCAATCATCCAGAAGAACGGTCCCCAAGGTATAAAATCCACGGTAGCATATCCGCAGGTTGAAATCAAGGTTGTCACTTGGAAGAGTGATTCCCGGAATGCCTCTTCCGGATCCGTAATAATACCTTTGAAATAAACCCAGGCCATAACAATCATGGTAGAGATTGCTACAATGGAATAGAACCAGCGGGTTTCTTCATCTTTCAATAATTTTCCGAATCTACCGTTCATGAAGAAGTAAATCAAAGTCATGTTGGTTGATCCGATACACATAAAGATGGAGATAACGTATTCAATGTAAGCCGAATCCCAATAAGCAATACTGGCATTCTTGGTAGAATATCCTCCGGTTGCCATACAGGTCATGGCATGGTTTACAGCATCGTATAAATTCATCGGACCGATCCATAGTAAGCCAGTTAATAAGAGCGTAATGAACAGATAAATTCCCCATAACCGTTTGGCAACCTGGGTGATTCGTGGCCGGAAACGCTCGTGGGTGATTCCCGGAGTCTCTGCATCGAACATCTGGCTGGCTCCACCTCCGAAGATAGGCATTAAGGCTACGGTAAAGACAATCATTCCCATACCGCCTTGCCATTGTGTCAGACTGCGCCAGAATAATACACCTTTCGGTAAGGCTTCAATATCCGTCAGGATGGTAGAACCCGTTGTTGTGAAGCCGGACATGGTTTCAAAGTAGGCGTCGGCAATACTGTTGACATAACCGCCTAAGTAGAACGGCAGCATTCCGAAAAGGGAAAGCAGTGTCCAGGTCAGCGTGACGATAAGCATACCTTCCCGCCGTCCGGCAGAATGTTCGTTGGCCCGTATCCCGATCAGATAAAAGAGGACTCCGAATCCGAACAGAATACCACTTGAAAGGGCCAAAGGTTCGACATCGTTTCCTTGGTAGATGAATGCAACAGCCAATGCCATCAGCATGAATAAGGTCTCAAGGATGAACATCAGCCCGAGCATTTTGAATATGAAACGTACATTCAACATAAGCGAAGGTTTTTCGATCAGTTAAAGTAATCTTCTAGTTTACGCATGGCCGTATCCAGGCAGAAAACGACTACATGGTCGTAGGCTTGGATTTGTGTATCACCATCGATCATCATCGGTTTACCATTTCGGATCAGTCCTCCCAAAGTCATATCGCGAGGCAAGCGCAGATCGCGTACGATCTTCTTGGTAATCTTAGAGTCTGGTCGGGCAACCAGTTCGGCTACGTCGGCATTGGCAAAGGTCAGACACTTGACATTCGAAACGTCTGCATCCAATAAGAATTGATAAATATGACTGGCTGCAATCAGCTTCTTGTTGATGACCGATCCGATATCCATGCTTTCTGCCAACGGAATATAGTCAATATTCTCAATCTTGGCTACCGTCCGGTAAACCCCGAATCGCTTGGCAGCCAGACAAGCCAATATATTAGTACTGGAATTTTCCGTCAGAGCGATGAATGCCTGTGCATCCTGAATGCCTTCGTGCATCAATAGATCCATATCGCGTCCGTCTCCATTGATGATTAATACATTACCAGGAACTGCCTCGGCAATCCGATAACTCTTTTCCTTGTTCATTTCAATCACTTTCACCCGGATATTATTAGGTAGGTATTGGCAGGCACGTAAGGCAATACGGCTACCACCCATAATGATTACTTTCTTAACTTCCGGATTTTTTTTCCCGGCAAGCAAGCGAACATCTTCGATATAGTTCCGTGTTGTCGTGAAGAAGAGCAGGTCTCCCGATTCGATATGGTCGTTACCACGGGGAATAATGGTCTCGTTCTTTCGCTTGATGGCCACAATGTGATAGAACTTCTGTTCCATCAGCAACTCCGAGAGCATTTTGTTGACAATCGGTGCATTGTCGCGTACCTTCACACCAATCAGAATCAAAGCTCCACCGAAAAGTTCCCAGTATTGGCGTGCCCACGGGCGCTTGACTGCCGTGACTATTTCGCGGGCTGCCAGCATTTCCGGATAGATCATCGAGTTGATTCCTAATTTCTCAAAGAGCTCTTTATTCTTAGGTTGCAAGTATTCGTAGTTATTGATACGGGCGAATGTCTTGTGAGCACCCAGGCTATGAGCCAGAATACAAGCTGCGATGTTGGTTGTCTCTTCGGGTGTGACGCTTACAAACAAGTCCGTCTTACGGATTCCTACTTCTTCCAGGTCTTTCAGGGAAGTAGGATTGCCTACAACCGGAAGGATCTCCAACGTTGAACTCATCGTACTGAGGCGTTCTTCCTTTGGATCCATCAGTACGATATCCTGGTTTTCCTGTGATAACATTTTCGCCAAGTGGGTTCCCACCTCACCGGCTCCTGCTATGACTATTTTCATACTTCACTCTGTCTGTATTGGGTTGTTGTTTTCATTGGTCGGATGGCGCATGCAACTGTCGGATAATTCCGGCAATGCTGTCTGCATCCATGCCACATAATTTGTATAGCTCCGGTATAGAGCCGTGTTCTATGAATTGATCGGGCACACCGATTCGTTTTATGAAAGGTGTATAACCGTGGTCGGCCATGAATTCGAGTACTGCACTACCCAAACCACCGGCAATCACGCCATTCTCGATGGTGATGATGCGTTTAAACTTACGTCCTACTTCATGGAGCAAAGCCTCATCCAGAGGTTTCAGGTAGATCATATCGTAATGAGCCACCGAAATACCTTCCTGCTCAACCTGATCGATCGCTTTCATCGCTTCGTTACCAATCGGACCCAGTGACAGAACGGCGATATCATTACCTTCGCGTAGTTTTCTGCCTTTTCCGATGGGAAGGATTTGCATCTCATTCCGCCAGTCGCTCTTTTCCCCTTTACCACGAGGATAACGGATCACAAACGGACCGTCGGATATTTTGTATCCGGTGTACATCAGATTACGCAGATCCCATTCATTGAGTGGGGAAGAAATCACCAGATTCGGTATCGGGCGCAAATAGGCCAGGTCGAATACACCATGATGTGTCGCTCCGTCTTCTCCTACCAGTCCGGCACGATCCAGACATAAGATCAGATGCAACTTCTGAAGAGCCACATCATGAATTACCATGTCGTAAGCCCGCTGCATAAAAGACGAATAGACATTACAGAAAGGAATCATTCCTTCTTTAGCTAATCCGGCAGAGAAGGTCACGGCGTGTCCTTCGGCAATACCGACATCAAAAGCCCGGTCGGGGAACTCTTTCATCAGGTATGTCATGGAACAACCGGTCGGCATGGCAGGTGTGATACCTACGATCCGTTCATCCTTTTCGGCCAGTTCTACCAGGGTATGACCGAAGACATCCTGATAGAGCTGGGGTTCATTCAGCTTATGGACGATGATACGCTCACCTGTTTCCTTGTTGAAACGGCCCGGAGCGTGCCATTCGGTAGCCGATTCCTCAGCCGGCTTGAAGCCTTTTCCCTTCTTCGTCTTGATATGAAGGAGTTTCGGCCCCTGCATATCCTTGATGTCGTTCAGCAGTTTGACCAGATAACCTACGTCGTGTCCGTCCACCGGACCGAAGTAGCGGATGCTGAAGCCTTCGAACAGATTGTGCTGCTGGGTTAGCAGAGCCTTCAGGCTGTTGTTGAAGCGAAGGATATTATCACGACGGCTGTCGTCAATCAGATTGATCTTCTTCAGGCCGCGATAAACATCATAACGCATCTTATTGTATGCTTGGCTGGTGGTAATATCCACCAGATATTGGCTCAGTCCACCCACACTGTGGTCGATGGCCATATTATTATCGTTGAGGATAATCAAGAGGTTGTTGGGATTGACCGACGCATTATTCAACCCTTCGAAAGCAAGGCCGCCCGTCATGGCTCCATCGCCAATCACGGCAATCACATGCCGGTCTTCGTGTTTCAGGGCAGAAGCCACCGCCATACCCATTGCTGCCGAGATGGAATTGGATGCGTGTCCGGCAATGAACGCGTCGTATTCGCTTTCTGCCGGATTAGGAAATCCACTGATCCCGCCGAATTTACGTAATGTATGAAATGCTTCCCGCCTTCCGGTCAGGATTTTATGTCCGTAAGCCTGATGACCTACGTCCCAGACAATCCGATCATACGGCGCATTAAATACGTAGTGCAGGGCGACAGTCAGTTCTACGGTTCCCAGGCTGGCTCCCAGATGTCCCGGGTTCTCCGACAAAACATCGATGATATATTGACGCAATTCTGCACACACTTCCGGCAGCTGTTCTTCGGAAAGCTGGTGCAAATCGGCCGGAAAATTGATCCGGTTCAAAAGATGTTCTCCCATGTTGTCAGCCATATCGTTTTATTTTTTTGACAAAAATAGAGAATAAAGCGCAGATATCACAATATGGGAAAGATATTTCAACCGGAATTTACGGGTTTATGCCTCCAAATATTTCTCTTTTGCCAGCAGGGTAGGTTATTTGTGAAATGATTTGGATGACTAACATTAGACTTTGCAGGCAGATTAAGGTTTCTCTACCTGCAAAGTTTGATGATGGAAGGTAATGCGGGCTACACCCAGATCGTTCAGTGCGGTGACGACTTCAGGAAGAGAAGCCGTGCGCGGGAAACGGAAATGGATGCGACGCTCCAAGAAAGACTCTGATTGCGCTGTGATACTGACGTTGTACCACGTGCCGATATGTTTCATTACTTCTCCCAGTGGCATATTATCGTAATCGAAGAGGCCTTCTGTCCAACTGCCGGCTTGTTTCAGGTTTACGCTGGTGATATTCAGATGGCGGTTGTCTTGCAATACTGCCTGTTGTCCCGGATGAATGTCGAGTTGTTCCTGCTGATGGCCGATTCGAACATGGCCTTCGTACAGGATAACCCGAGCACGACTGCCGGGATAGGCGTTCACATCGAAGACGGTTCCCAGTACTTCGGTACGCATTTCACCTGATATTACCCAGAAAGGATGATTGGCATCGTGTGCAACTTCAAAGCGGGCTTCGCCGGACAGGCGGACTTCGCGTGGAGCATCCAAAGCAAACGAACGAGGATATGTCAGACGAGAGTTCGCTCCCAAGACAATCCGTGTTCCGTCGGAAAGCCGGACTTCGGCCGTTTGTTCCGGTGGTGTGGCAAGAACGATGGAATCACCCGCCTCGACGGTTGTCGTTTCGGAAGGTACATCCAAGGCCGCATAGAGTTCGATGGGGCGTTCGTTCGTCCGTTCCTCAACGAAAGGAAGGCCTAAGGCGATGAGACAGACCACGGCTGCCGCCACGCTGGCCCATATATATCGGTTGTTCTGACGTTGCCGGTGCTGTTGCCGGAATTGCAGCCATGCCTTTTCGGTCTCTTCGGCCGAAGGTTGCTCGCCTGCTGCTTCGCCCAATACCTGAAGCAGACGCAGGTCTTCGTCGCTATACATGTTCTTTTCTTCGTCGTTCATCGTTCATCTCCTTTCTTCCCCAAGGCTTCACGTAAGGCACGCAAGGCTTTGGAGATATGTTTCTTGACTGTATCAGGACTGATGTCCAGCCTTTCGGCGGCTACCCGGTAGGTGTTTTGCTCGAAATAGCAGAGGCGTACAATCGTCTGCGTGGGTTCACCTAAAGCTTCGACAACTGCTTCGGCCTGACGAAGCAGGCGTTCGTGTTCCCAATACCGGGCTTGCAGGTCGAATACCGTTGCTTCGCGGATAGCTTCCGCATGATCGCTTACCACTTGCCGGTGCTTGAGCCGGTTAAGAGCCAGATGACGGACCGTCGTAAAAAGCCATGAGGCACGTTGTGCTTCAGCCAATGTGTCCCACCGTTGCCAGGCTTGTTCCATGGCTTCACCCACCACATCCTTTGCTTCTTCCGGATCGCCTAAAAGCTGCGTGGCATGCCGTACCAAAGGCGGGTATTGCTGACGGAACAAACCCTCGAAAGCGGTTGTCTTATCGTCGGTCTTCTTTTTCCAAATCATTCACATTCGTTTTCTGTCCGGCGGCAAAGGTACGCTTTCCTGCTCAGATAGCAATGCCATCTTTACAATCGGCTCTTCTCGTTTTGTCCGGCTCCTGAACCTTTGTACTTGCTCTTGGTTGCATTGAATTTATAGCTGATACGCACACCGATGCGTTGGCTGTCCATGTAACCGTCGGCATACGTGTTTGTTCGGTCTCCATAGATATGTTCGAAACGAGTACGTTTCGCCGTGCGGAACAGGTCATATCCTACGAATGATATTTGTAAGCTTTGGTCCGGCAGGAATGTTTTGGAGATGCGGAGATCTACTCTTCCTTGCCGGCTGAAGATGGCGTAACTCTGCTTGGCTTGTGTATTGATACTTCCAGTCAGGTTAATATACCAGCCTTGAGGCAGCAAGAAATTATTGTCGAGTCGGAAACTAAACTGAGGTTCGTTCCAGAACTGTTCGATTCCTAACGAACGCGCATCAGAATGGAACCAAGAAACATAGGTGCTGATGTTGGGTTGCCAGCAACCGATTTTAGGACTGGCGTAGATTCCCCCACCATACGCATAGGTATGTGGAATACTGGCCATCGTCATGATGGAAACACCCGGATGGGTCTCATCATGGTAAGGCTTGAGGTATGAGGTGTACATATCCAACGTATGAACATAAAATAGGGAGATATTGATCCATTTCCAACCGCCATCCAAAGAAAGGTTCCGATGTATTTGCGGGACCAGATGCGGATTACCGTTGCTGTATTGATACTTGTTGATATAAGAAATGGCACTTGATAGCACAGTATAATCCGGATTGATTTTGTTTAGCTTGAAGCCTAAACCGGCATTCCAGTCGCCTTTCCGATAGGAAACAGAAATCACCGGCAAGACATGATGATAGTCCGGACTTTGTGTGGGCTGGAAGATGCCTGCTTCGTAATAATGCGTCTTTTGGTATTCATACCGTAATCCGGCTTGCAGACTGAATGTTCCTAATTCCAAGGAATAATCGGCAAAGGCAGAAGCAATGGTTTGCTGGATATGGTCGTCGGCATCGGCCGAGAAGCCGTCTTGCTCAAAACGGTCCCGGCGGTCGGTCCAGGTTTCTTCTGTTCCAAAGGAGAGATTTCCTTTCCATACGGATGTGGTGGCGATCAGCTTGGCGGCAACCAGACGATTCTTGATCCGGTTGGTCGAAGTGGCGTCTGTCTCGCCATTGTTGAGGACAATCTGTTCGTTTCGGTTTCTCCCTTGGTAGAAATCGGCATTGAAGTCGATATCCCATTTCCCGAAAGTTCCGGTATAATAAGCATTGACTGCATGCTCCAATCCTTTTTTTCCGGTATTACGGGCATCCGATTCCAGTTGGTCAACCAATACGCCGTCCCGATACATATCGGTGGAACTGATAGAGGTGTTCTGATATTCGCCGATGTTCTGTTCCGGTGCATATCGTACTCCTAGAGACTGATTCTCGTTCAGTTCGTAATTCAATCCGATTTCCCCGTTGAAGTAGTTGTCTCGTCCGGTCGTTTTTTGATCCGAATGGCTTTCCCAAAGGGAAGATGTCTGCATTTGGGTGATTGTTTGGTTGGTACTATACGAATTAGATTCCTGAAAGTAAGTCTTGGCAAAGATGTCCAGTCCGCCGGTTCGGTAATTCAAAGTGATGCCTTCGTTTCCTTTTCCTGCATGGCCTTGGTTGTAATCCGCATAAAAGCTGCCGCTGAGTCCTTGTCCGCGCTGACGGATGGTGCGGATTCGGATAACCGCCTTGACATCCGACGCATACCGGGCGCCGGGAGTGGTAATGATTTCTGCCGAAAGGATTTCATTGGCCTGTAAACGTGAAAGCTCAGAGTTGTCACGCACCTTTCGTCCGTTGATGTAAATCTCGGGCGTACCTCGTCCGATGACCGAATAATTCCCGTCTGATCCCGTCACGAAAGGCAGATGTCCGATCATGTCTGCTGCTGAACCCATCAGAGAAAGCGGTGTGCCGGTGATATGTGTCAGATAAGCTCCGTTCTTCCTTTCTACCAGTGGACGGGTTGCCGTTACAGTGACTTCTTTCAGTTGGTTCTCTTGCGGTCGCATCTGCAGATAATTCTCGGCCATGCAAGTAACCGTTTGGGACTGATAGCCTACATACGTTACCCGCAATAAATAATGATCGGTATACGGATCGGGTAGGAGAAATGTTCCGTCGTCTTCCGTAACGCAACCGTTTACAAAGGTAGAATCTCCGGCTTGTAAGACCAGTACATTGGCATACGGAATAGGTTTTCCTTGTTCGTTGACAACCTTTCCTCGGATATATTCTACTTTCTTGTTCTTATCCATCCGTTGTACAACGAAATAGTCCTGCCGTTCCAGACAGATAAACGGTTTGTCTTTCAATACGAGCTGGATAGCTTCCGCCAATGGCTGCTTTTGGATACGGACCGTTACCCGGTAAGCTTCTACTTCATCATTGACGAACAAGATATTCTTTCCTCCTTCACGTTCCAGTTGGCGTAAGGCCGTTGACAAAGGAACTTCGTTCAGTTCCAGGTCAATCAGCCGTTTTTCCTGTGCCTGTAGGAACGGAATCCAGGATAAAAAGAGTGCGATGCAAAAGATACTCCGTACCCATCTGTGTATTTCAAGTTGTTTCATTCTTTTTCGTGTTTGTCGTTTTACATAAGTTAGGTCGTGCATGCTTGACTTTCTATCTATATGACAACCGAAACAAGCAATCGGGTACGGTTCCATGAGATTATTTTTTATTGGCTGCCCGATATTGCTGGGGAGAAACACCGGCTTCTTTCGAGAATACCCGACTGAAATACAACGGATCGGTATAACCTAATAAGGTGGCGATCTGATTAATCTTCAAATCGGTGTCTTTTAATAGTCCGTAGGCCTTGTTGATTTTCATTTTGGTGAAATAGGTCATCGGAGCGATACCGATTTCCTGCATGAACTTACGGTAGAAATAAGATGGAGAATAATTGACAAACGAGGCAATTTCCTGTACCGTCAGGTTTTTGTTGATATTCTCGTTCATATAGTAAATACTGCGGTTAATGATTGTACCCATATATTCACTTTTCCCTCCCGATTCGCGATACTGTTGTATATATAATAAGGTACTGAGAAAGTAACCGAAGCAGAAGTTTGCGTAATTGATATGTTCGACCGACAGATTGCTTTTCAGGGTTGTATAAATTTCTTCAAACAATTCCAGCCGATTTTGCTGGCGGGAAGAGACGGAAGGAGTCACGGTATGCGGTACGTCTTGTCCTTGGGCGATATAGGGAGCTTTTGTCCCTTTGAAGTGAAACCAATAAATACTCCACGGATCTTTTTCATCCGCTTCATATTGATGATAAATATGTGGCGGAAGAATAATATACTGATCTGCCGATAGTTCATATTGCCGGTCTTGTATCCGCACATGGCCTTTCCCGTCTTTGCAATAGATAAGCAGATACTGGTCGCATCCGTTTAACCGTTCGATATAATGGAAGGCTGCTTTGGTAAAGTAGCCTAATGAATAGATATACAAGTCTCCTGTCAGTGGGTTTTTCTCCATCTGTTCCAGGATGGAAAGAGGTAAATAAATAAACCGTTCGCCTTTGAATCCTAATTCCCGTTTCATAACCATCTGTTTCTGCTTGTTGCTTGTAACGATTCTGCGGCTGCCGGATAATCTCCATCGTGTATTGCCAGACAAAAGTTCGTTATCTTTCATATTTTTGACAGATGTCGAAAAGCTTTAGCATATCCGTCAAAAAGCTTTAGCACAACTATGGAAAAGCTTTTCGACAAATGTCAAAAAATTACTTGCTAACGGGTTTTGTATCCCTGAGTGCCTAAAGTCGTATCCTGCAGTATCGTTACCGTTTTTCTTTGGATGGATAAAGGTAGGAAAAATATAAGGGTTGCCTATCATCCAGCAAGCGGAAAAACAATAATTGTCCATATAGAGGGTTATTTTTATCTATTCTTTTAATGGAGATATGCTGCTAACTTGCACTCGGAAAAAGAAAGAAAAACATGGAAACACATATGATACAGGAAATAGACTTGCAGGCGTTGACTATTTGCCGGTCAATGGGCTTTTTAGAGCAGGAACCGGATCCTATGATTTTAGAGCGGACACAACAACTATTGGAAGAAGCTATGCAGATAGCTGTCCCGGCCTTTCATTATGAAGTGAAAGATTCTGTTGTATTGGCAGATGACACCGTTTATATAGAGGATAAGGCTTTTCGGACAGGAAAAACGATTACCCGTTTGTTGACTGGTACAACCCGACTTGTCTTGTTTGTGGCAACGGCGGGAATGGCTTTCCAACATTGGATGGATGAGATCAAGAAACAAGGTGATGGATTGGATACATTCATTGCCGATACGATTGGCAGTTGTTTGGTGGGTGCTTGTACGGAACAAATGGAAGCAGAGGTAATCCGGAAGTTGGCCCCATTACCACATACCAATCGTTTTAGTCCGGGTTATTGTGGATGGAATTTATCAGAACAAAAAGGATTGTTTGCTTGTATGCCTGCTGGCGTATGCGACGTCACGCTGACGGAGAGTTGCTTGATGTATCCTATTAAATCAGTAAGCGGCCTGATTGGTTTTGGAGAACAAGTTAAGAATAAAGTCCATGAATGTGACTTATGTGACAAGCGGGCCGAATGCCTTCAACGGAAACTAAGAAAGAAAAACCTATAAAAACACTACTAACAATGACAAACTCAAAAGAACGTGTATGGAATGCCTTGAATCATCGGGGCGGTACACCGGTGCCTGTTGATTTTGGAGCAACAACAGTTACAGGCATTCATTGCCGGATTGTGGAACAGCTCCGGAAATATTATGGATTGGCAGATAAACCGGTTCGCATTGTGGATCCTTTTCAGATGTTGGGCGAGGTAGATGAAGAACTACAGGAACGTATGGGCGTTGATCTGGTTCCTCTTTTCGGACAGAAGAATATGTTCGGCATAGACGAATCGGAAGTGCATGAACAAGTGACTCCTTGGGGACAAAAAGTATTGATCGCTAAAGGTATTGATATGACTCCGGACGCAGAAGGAGATGTTTATATTTATCCCGAAGGAGATCGTTCGGTTTCTCCAAGTGCCGTTATGCCCGAAGGTTGTTATTTCATCAATGCGATCGAGCGGCAACAGCCTATTGACGAAGCCTTGCTGTCTTATCAGGATAATCTGGAAGAATATGCTTTGTTGAATGAATCCGACTTGACTTATTGGAAGCAGGCGGCAGGCAAGGCGGCAGCTACCGGCAAGGCTGTTGTTGCCGGCTTTGGCGGAACGGCCTTGGGTGATGTAGCGTTTATTCCAGCCATGGGACTGAAACATCCGAAAGGCATTCGGAGTGTGGCGGAATGGTATATGTCAACGCTTATCCGTCCGGATTTCGTTCATGCCTTGTTTGAACATCAGACGGACTTGGCTATCCGGAATTATGAAATGCTTTGGAATACTGTCGGGGATCAAGTGGATGTAGTCTTTACTTGTGGTACCGATTTCGGAACACAAGATTCGCAGTTCTGTTCGGAAGAAGTATTCCGTGAATTGTGGCTCCCTTATTATAAACGTTTGAATGATTGGATTCACACCCATACAACCTGGAAGATCTTCAAGCATTCGTGTGGAGCGGTATTACCTTTGATTCCGGCTATGATCGATTCCGGCTTCGATATCTTGAATCCGGTACAGATTAATGCTAAGGATATGGATTCGAAAGTCCTGAAAGAACAGTTTGGCGACCAATTGGTATTTTGGGGCGGTGGCATAGATACGCAGCGTGTCCTGGCCTTTGGAACAAAAGAAGAGGTGCGCCGTCAGGTAATGGAGCAATGTGAGATTTTAGGAAAGGACGGAGGTTTTGTATTCAATACGGTTCATAATATCCAGGCCAACGTTCCGGTTGAGAATGTAATTACAATGATAGAAACATTAAACGAAATAAGGAGATAACACCATGGCTAATTTACAAGATTTATATAATGCGATTCTGAATGGTAAGCTGGAACAGGCAGTAGCCGTTACACAAGAAGCTATTAACGAAGGTATTTCACCTACTGAAATTATCAATCAGTATATGGTGAAAGCAATGGAAGAAATTGGTGCCCGCTTTGAGGCAGGCAAGGCTTTTGTCCCGAATCTGTTGCTGGCAGCCCGTGCGATGAAAGGTTCTTTAGAGTTGCTGAAACCATTAATGCGGGATAAGAATACGGCAACGATTGGAAAAGTAGTGATTGGTACGGTGAAGGGTGATTTGCATGATATTGGGAAAAACCTGGTAGCCTCTATGTTCGAAGGCTGTGGATTTGAAGTAATCAATCTGGGAGTGGATGTGAGCAGTACGAAGTTTATAGAAGCAGCCAAGGAACATCATGCCGATATCATCTGTATGTCTGCTTTATTGACCACCACCATGATGTATATGGAGAAAGTAGTTCAGGCTGTTGAAGCTGAAGGTTTGAGAGATCAGGTGAAGATCATGGTTGGCGGAGCTCCGGTGAATAACGCTTTTGCCCAAAAGATCGGTGCGGATGCTTATACTTCCAATGCCAATCAGGCTGTACAGGTAGCCAAACAGTTGTTAGCCGCTAGTTGAACTTAACCGTCTGTCATTATGAAGATAAAGTATTTCTTGTTATGGGCCTTGCTGAGCGTGGGCAGTACGGTTTGGGCTGTCGAATATCATGTCTCGGTAAAAGGAAAAGATACGAATAGCGGGACGATAGATGCTCCGTTCCGGACAATCGGTCAAGCCGCAAAGTTTGCCTATCCGGGCGATGTGATTACCGTTCATGCCGGAACTTACCGGGAATGGGTAAATCCGCCTCGTGGCGGAGAGAGTGATTCCCGACGGATTGTTTATCGGGCAGCTCCCGGAGAGCGGGTAGAAATCAAAGGCTCGGAACGTATTACGAACTGGAAACCCGTAGAAGGACAAAAAGGGGTTTGGAAAGTTGTGTTGCCGAACTCTTTCTTTGGTTCCTATAATCCTTATATAGATGAAATCTATGGTGACTGGTTTGATAACTACGGTCGTGTACACCATACCGGTGAAGTTTTCTTGAATGATAAGTCTCTGTATGAAAAAGAAACACTTGAGAAAGTTTATCATCCGGAAGCTCTTCCGAATGCGCAAGATCCGGAAGGTTCGACTTATACATGGTATTGCGAACATAATGAGCAGGAAACAACCATTTGGGCAAACTTCCATAAGGCAGATCCGAATAAGGAACTTGTCGAAATCAGTGTGAGAAGAACTTGTTTCTATCCGGAGAAAAAAGGAATCAATTACCTAACGATAAGCGGATTCCATATCAGTCAGGCTGCTACACAATGGGCAGCTCCGACGGCAGAGCAAATCGGAATGGTGGCAACACATTGGAATAAAGGCTGGATTATCGAGAACAATGTCATAAGCAATTCGAAATGTTCTGGTATTACCTTGGGAAAAGAACGTAACAGTGGTCATAACAAATGGCTGAGTGATACTAGTATTGATGGCTCTTTACATTATATAGAAGTAACATTCAATGCCATTCGCGAAGGTTGGAACAAAGATAATATCGGTCATCATATTGTACGTAACAATACGATCTTTGCCTGCGAACAAACCGGTATGTGCGGAAGTATGGGAGCTTCTTTCTCGGTGATTGAGAATAACCATATTTATGATATTTGGACGAAACGTCAATTTAACGGAGCTGAAATCGGTGGTATTAAGTTCCATGCGGCTTTGGATGCCCGAATTGCCCATAACCGGATTCATAATACCGGCCGTGCTTTGTGGTTAGACTGGATGACACAGGGAACACATGTCTCCTCTAATTTATTTTATGGCAATGATCTGGAAGATATTTTCCTGGAAGTCAATCATGGACCGTTCTTAGTTGAGAATAATATCTTGGCTTCTCACCGGAGTATCTTGGAGCAATCACAAGGTGGCGCGTATGTGCATAACCTGATTTGCGGTAAGATCCATAATTACGTTGAACATGGACGTTATACTCCTTACTTCTTGCCTCATTCTACAGAAGTTGCCGGTTTGTCTATTATTCCGGGTGGAGACGATCGTTTCTATAATAACCTTTTTGCTACGGTAGATTTTGAAAACTCCGATAAAGCGCTTGGCTCTTTTGGTTTGAAAGGGTATGAAAAGACGGCTTATCCGATGTATGTGGATGGAAACGTTTATTATGGAACGGCTGTCCCGTTTGTGAAAGAAGACCATAAATTGGTAGATGCTTCTTTTGTTCCTGATGTCAGGATTGAAGAAGAAGGAGACAAAGTCTTTCTTGTTATTAAGAACAAGGATTTAAAACAGGTTGAGACGCAAATGATCACGACAGATAAGTTGGGAACAGCGAAACTGCCGAAGCAACGGTATGAGTATTCGGATGGGAAACCGATTCAGATTAACTATGATTATTTGGGAAATCCACGAGGAGAACATCCGACAAGTGGACCGTTGGAGTCTTTGCAGGCAGGAGAAATGAGAATTCAGGTTTGGTAAAAATAGAACTACTGGCGGTATTCAGTGTACTGGAGCATAAAAGGCATCTTCAATATGCTCTTGGACTGAATACCGTCCGTTTTCTTTCTGCATTGTGATAATATCAAAACGAACAGGAAGCGGGTTGTTGAAATATCGGATATAAGCATCAGTCGCAGCTACAATGCGTTTGATCTTCTTTTGGTCGACGGCTTCTTCGGGCGGTAACAGGCAACCGACCGATCGTGTCTTTACTTCTACGACGATTAATTCACCTTCATAGACAGCAATAAGGTCAAGTTCGTAATGATGAAAGTGCCAATTGGTATGTAATATTTGATATCCCAGTTTTTCCAGGTAAGCACGAGCTTCCGATTCACCTTCTTTTCCTGTATTATTCCTTTCCGCCATAATTAGGTTTTTCGCAAATATACAGATTATTCTTTTGTATTTCCACGAAGCCTTGTACTTTTGTAACATGAAACGGACAAAGAAATATTCAGTGGCACAGCCGAATCATCCCAGGATTCATAAGATTACGTTTATGCTCAACGATGATGAGTATAAGACGGTGCAGCGTTATCTTGATAAATACCGGATTGCCAATAAATCGAGGTGGTATCGGGAAACGATTCTTTCGCATATTATGCGGACACTGGAAGAAGATTATCCGACATTGTTTAATGAAAATGAAATGAGAAGATGATCAACCCGTACGACGACATGTATTTCATGAAACAGGCTCTTCAGGAAGCGCAGGCTGCCGCTGAAGAAGGAGAAATTCCCGTCGGAGCCGTCATTACTTGCCAGGGAAAAATCATTGCCCGGGCACATAATCAGACGGAACGGCTGAATGATGTAACGGCACATGCCGAAATGCTTGCCATTACAGCGGCAACCAATGTGTTGGGAGCAAAGTATCTGACGGGTTGTACCTTGTATGTGACGGTCGAGCCTTGTATTATGTGTGCAGGAGCAATTGGTTGGTCGCAATTGTCAACGGTTGTATATGGAGCATCAGACGAGAAACGAGGATATAGCCGGTTTGCGCCACAAGCTTTCCATCCGAAAGCTGTTGTCAAGAAAGGTGTTCTGGAAGAAGAATGCGCAGCCGAAATGAAACGTTTCTTTCAAGAAAAAAGGAAGTAAAGTCTTTCTCCAAAAAGCCGGCGTATTTTTATGAAAAGCCGGCGTAAATTGACAAAAATACGCCGGCTTTTTCTCTATTGCTTATTACCTTTTTTCAAAGCTCTTTTTTTATCCTATTTTTTCATTAAAGCATCCAGGTGTTTGTAAAACTCAGGATCTTCTCCTACAACTGTTTTTACGATATTTCCTTCTTTATCCAGAATGATCTTGGTCGGAAATCCTTCTATTCCGTAAAGCAAAGTTACATCCGGATTACCTTCGTTGCGGACATGAATCCAGGGTAAAGTATGTTTCTCAACAGCTGCTTTCCATTTCTCCTCTGTATCATTGCAGTCAATTCCTACAATTTCCAGCTGACCCTTATATTTCTCATAAGCTTTCTTCAGATCTGGAATGCCTTTGATACACCAGCCGCACCAACTTCCCCAAAAATCCAGGATGACATATTTACCTTTCAGAGAAGAAAGAGCGAAGTCCTTGCCATTAATATCTTTCAAGGTAAATTCGGGAGCAGGAGCACCTTCCTTAATCTTTTCCTTCGCCTTCTGGCGAGCTACTTGGTACTCATACGACTGCTTGATCGATTGATACATGGGCGCCATCACGCCGTTGCGTACTGGTTCTGCAATCAAGTCAAGTAATTCGCCTATAGCATCACCCAACCTGTTTCCCTCCATTGCTAATAGGTAAGCAGACACATCTTGTTCTGCATGTTCTTTGATAAAGCGAACATAAGTTTCCTTAATGTTTTGCTGTAAACTATTCATCTGCGCAGCGATCTCTTGAATTTTTTCTTCGCTAACGCCTTTTTGTGCCATTCTTCGATAATCTGCAGATACAGAATCTATCTTCTGCATGATAGGATAGATCTCTGTATCCAATTGGCTCAATGATTCATAAAAAGGATCTCCTCCTAATTTATAGTTATGTAATGAACCTTCAATTGTTACAGACTTGCCCGGTAACAAGGCAAAATAAATTACTTCCATTGATGCCGCTGGAATACTTCCATCCGGATTTGGTTTAGAGGAAGGCAACTCTCCAATTTGAACCATTCTCAAAGCATTACTTTCCAAATTAAAAGAGAACTTGCCATTTACTAATGGAACGGTATCCAAATCTAGTTCTGGACGTCCGGTGTTTGTCGGATCCAGAACAAACGAACGAACAAGTAAGGTATCACTTCCAACTCCTGATAACGAACCGGAAATCTCACCAGGTTGATGAGAAGAACAGGCTGCCAATAAACAACAACCCATGAAAGAAAACAACTTTTTCATGCTATTATAATTATGTATGGTTTTATTTACCTTATTATTTTACCTCTTCATAATCGACATATTCACCTTCGTTTTGGCTATAAATTTTTCTTCTGCGTTTCCAACTACGAGGTGGATCTTCTACTTCTTCAGCGTTTGCATACGAGTCGGCAGATGAAGTCTTTTGAGAGCCATACGTTTGGTTTTGAGATTGCGAGGTTGTTCTTCGTTGGTAAGTTTGTTGTCTTTGATTTCCTCCGTCACCAAACAAGAATCTTTTCAATCCGCGTAACAAGGAAAAGCCCAATAAGAAAACGAGCAGAAAGAAAAGAAACACTATAAAAAATAAGAATTTAAACATAAACACTATATAGAATTAAGTACTCAAACAGAAAAACAAATTCTCATGAAGAGAGGTTTACTTATTCCTGTTAAAAAGAGACAAGATAAAATAAAGCACAATGGTTCCAGCTATTCCTAAGTAACCCCAGAACGCAATAAATAGAATCGCGGCCAAAAGCAAGATGTATCGGCATTCGTTCCCTTTCCATGAAACCGATTTGACTTTCATGGAGAACATCGGTATTTCAGAGACTAACAGATAAGAAGTAAGACACGCTAAGATAATGCCTCCATACAACAACCAAGAAGCATTCATGGGCAACCAGGCTTGTACGGAATAAGCGAGCGAACCCCAAAACAGAGCATGTGCCGGAACAGGCAGACCAATAAACGAGGTCGTTTGCCGTTCATCTATATTGAATTTAGCTAATCGTAATCCGGAAAAGACGGGAATTACAAAGGCACAAAAAGGAAGCAAAGCCAAACAACCTTGTAAATTCATCAGAAGGGCAGCCTGTGAAAATAAAGAATAGAGAATCATTCCCGGAGCAACTCCAAAACTAACCACATCTGAGAGAGAATCCAGTTCTTTACCCATGGGTGAATAGGCTTTCAGTAAACGTGCAGCAAAGCCGTCCATAAAATCGAAGACCGCAGCTCCAACAATCCAGATAAAAGCTGTACGCAAATCACCTCCGATAGCAGCAACAATCGACATACATCCTGAAAATAGGTTCAGACATGTAATTGTATTGGGAATGTGTTTGATTAGATTCATTTCTTTAGTTGTTTAATTTCCCTAAACGAGCGATAGGAGTTTGGTTTCCCGTTACCTTTTGGTCCATTTCGACCAGGACTTCTGTTCCTACCGGCAAATAAACATCTACGCGGGAACCGAATTTAATGAACCCCATTTGTTCGTCCACATGGCATTTGTCTCCTGGTTTGGCATACGTAACAATACGGCGTGCCAAAGCTCCAGCAATTTGCCGGGCCATTACTTCTACTCCGTTACGTGTTGTAATAACGACAGCCGACCGTTCGTTTTCAGTACTACTCTTTGGTAAATAAGCAGCCATGAAACGTCCGTTGTTATGAGAGACATATTTAACCGTTCCGTTTACAGGAAACCAGTTGGCATGTACGTTGAAAACCGACATGAAGACCGAAATTTGCAGACATTTACGATGCAGGATTTCATTCTCCGTTACTTCTTCGATCGCAACAATAGTACCGTCTGCAGGAGAAATGACCAATCCTTCCGAATCATAAGGGAAGCGGCGAAATGGACTCCGGAAGAAGTTTAATACCAACAAAAAAAAGACGGTTGTTACAAAAGCAACGGTATAGAAAAGTCCTCCTTTGCCGACAGTATGATACAAGACAAGATTTACAATAAAGAATATTGTAAATAAAGCAAGCAGTAAACCGGTTCCTTCTCTGTGTACCTTCATTTTTCTAACTGAATCTTTTTTTGTTATAGATTGCAAAAGTATTTATTTTTATGGAATATCACAAATAAAATCATGCTTTCACCGCTTCAATGCGGGATAATGTGACATACCATAAGTATGCGGAAACGTTTTTGTATCCCATTTGCCGGATCAGCCGGATATAATTATGCATTTGTGTCTGGTGACTACGACTGATCTTTCCTCCGAATTTATAATCGAGGATGACCACTTCATCTGCATAAATCATAACTCGGTCGGGCCGCTTGGTTTCGCCTTTCCCGAATAAGATATCAACTTCATTCAGTATTTTGGCCTGACCGTTATACCAGCGTTGTACTTCTGGTTGTTGCAGACAGGCTTGTAATTGTTGGATTAACTGAATCTCTTCTTCTTGACTAATCACACCTTGTTCCTGATACCGGTGGACAGCTTGAGGAATATCTTCCGGAACACGAACAATACTCAGGACTTCATGCATCAGCGAACCTTGTTTTCGCTGGCTGTCATCGAAGAAATAGTTTCGTCCACGTAAGCGCAGATGTAATCGGTTATCAGACGAGATGGATTGTAATTTACCCAATGGAAATTCCCGTATCAACGTATTGGTCGTCTTTTGCTCAGGTTTCCACCAATGTCCTTGTTCGAATAGGTTGTTTTCCCAGTCAAAAGAAGAGGCAAGCGGGATAAGCGGTTCGCCTTCTGAGGTATCAGGAATAGCTTGTAGCAAACTACTCCACAATAGATCGGAAATGCTACTGATTTTTTCCAAGGAACCATCGTCTTTGACTTTTTTCGGACGTGGCGAGAAGATAATCAATTCTTCTTTCGAGCGGGTGAACGCTACATACAACGTATTCAGGTTGTCGATGTAGGCATGTAAACGTTCCTGAAAGTAATCACGGGCGAAAATAGTAGCTCCCAACGATGAACTATAACGAACCGGGACAAGATGTAACCGATTGAATGGAGCTTTTTCCGGATGGCACCAAAGGACAACCGGTTTCATAGGCTTATGATCAATTTCCCAGTCGGCAAAAGGTAAGATGACGGCACGGAAACCCAATCCTTTGGATTTATGTACCGTCAGAATGCAGATGGCATTTTGTCCGTCGGGCGTGGCGATCGTCTTTCGGATGCCTGAATCTTCCCACCAAGTTAGGAAACGTCCTAAATCCGTATTCTCTTTCTGTACATATTCTGCAATCAGATCGAGGAAGGCAAGGACAAAGACTTGCTCTTTTTCATGGATGTATGAATCAAACAGACGATACAAACCCTCCACCATTTCGTATAAAGGCAAGGTTGATAGGCGATTCATTTCAGCCTTCTCTTCCAAAGTGAAGTCGGCTCGCTGCCAATCGGAAGTCAGAATCCTGTAGGAGAATAGAAGCATTTGTGCCCATGTCGGATTATCCGGACTTTTCAGATGATGCAGAATGGCGATGAGGAAACGCACGGCTGCCGAACTGTTTACATACAAAGCTTCGTCGGAGATCAGATCATAACTGAACCCGTCGTCGGGATGTTCTTGCTTATATTGCAGCAGATAGTTGGCTACTTGAGCTCCTTCATTGTTGGTACGTACCAGAATAGCGATGTCTTTTAAGGCATAGCCGTTGGTTTGCAGTTGTTGCAAAACAGAGGGAAGACGTTCGAGGGCTTCATCTTTCCAGTCGGATTCTTCTTCTGCTGCAACAAATTCCACGCGTACATGTCCGTCTTTCTCCTGAAAAGGTTTGGGAACACGCTGGTAACTTTGTTGATAGGCCGCCATGATACGGGTAGAAAAAGCGGCCTGTGCGTCGGCATCCAACGATGATTGGCTTAAATCGTCGTTGTAGGTAGACTGTAACAGATAGGGTGCGGTCGTGAAAAGAGCATTATTAAACTCTACAATATGGCGGCAGCTTCGCCAATTGTCTTTCAATGTCTCTTCCTGAATTTCTTCTGCCGGGAAATCGCGGGCTACTTGTTCATCCAAAAGTTTCCAGTCGGAGTTACGGAAGCGGTAGATACTTTGTTTTACGTCGCCTACAACCAGATTTGCACGGTTGTGTGCCAAGCTTTCTTCAATCAGTGGACGGAAATTCTCCCATTGCATTCCGCTGGTATCCTGGAACTCGTCGATCATGAAGTGGTCGATCTGTGTACCTGTCTTTTCGTAGATGAAAGGCGCGTTGCTTCCGGCAATCACCCGGTTCAGCAATTCCGTCGTGTCTGCAATCAGCATCACGTTCTTTTCTTCGCGATAGGCAGCGATCTCACTGGATATATCGGTGAGGATGCCCAATGTATAATAGTAACGGATGATCTCGCGGGCGGTGTTGTAGTCGGTCATTTGCTCGAAGCGGGCAATGGCCTTCTTGATGCACTCATTCAATCCGTTCTCGAAAGCTGTACCAATGATTGCTTTCTGACTGGCATTCATCTTTTGGGTAAAGCATGCCTCAAGATTATCGGCAAAGCTGCAGAATGTCATGGTTGGCTCTTTGATTTCGCCTGCTGCCCATCGGCTGAAATGGAACATTTGTGATGTTTTCCCGCCTTTGAAATCGGCAGGTGTCAAACCAAACTGTTCCATGATTGCCAAGCCTTTCTTTCCTATCTCCTGAATTTCCTTTTCCACCGCACGGATGATGCCGTAGAGCGTGTCCTTGTAGGCTTCGAGTGCTTGCTTGTCGCTGATGTCGCGGGCTACTTCTTCGCTGAATACTTTGTAGCTTTCCTTGAATACCTCACGTCCTAACGCCGTGATGTCGCGCCGCAGATTCCATTCGCCACCGTCTTCTACCTTGACTTCAGCGAAGCGGAGCAGCCAACCTAGCAACTCTTTGTTCTCCGGTTGATCCAGGTCACTTAAAAGGCGATCGATGGCTTCGGTAAGTACCCGTTCCTGATCCATCTCAATTCCGTATCCGCCCTGCAAACCGATCTCGCGGGTAAAGGCTCGCATGGTTTGCTGGAAGAAACGGTCGATTGTACTGATGTTGAAGGCTGAGTAGTCGTGCAGGATGGCAATCAATATCTTCCGTGCTTGGCGCCGCACTTCGTCTTCCGTCAGCTGATAGGAAGAAACCAATAGCTGGACATAATCTGATGGCTGTCCGCTGGCCAAATGAAACAGTTCTTCCACGATGCGGCCTTTCATCTCGTCGGTGGCCTTGTTGGTGAAGGTCACAGCCAAGATACGCCGATATGCGCTCGGCTGGCTGAAAAGCAACAACAGATATTCACCGGTCAACCGATGGGTTTTCCCGGCTCCGGCAGATGCACGATAGATGGTCAGCATATACGGGGAGATTTAGGAATGAGTTCTTGTTTAGCGGATTACTTTTACCTGAGTATAGCCTTCTTTCCGAAGGATTTCTTCTACCTTTTGGCGGAAATCGCCTTGCACGATGATTTCGCCGTCTTTGGCTGAGCCGCCCACGCCACATTTCACCTTGAGTAGTTTTCCCAACGCTTCCAGATCGGCTGTTGTTCCACGAAAGCCGGTGATGAGTGTCACTACTTTTCCACCCCGATTCCGTTTGTCGAGGGCGACACGCAGTGCCTGTTTCTCTTTGGGCAGCGTTTCTTCCTCTATTTCCTCGTTCGTTTCATATTGAAAATCCGGGTTCGTCGAATACATGACTCCCAGACGGCTTTTCCAATCGTTATTTTTCATCTTGATTTGCTTTTTTCCGTGTAAAGCTACAAATAAAAACGGGATTCGCAAGGCGGAGGAAGTCTCTGAGATGATGAACAAGAGCTTTTTCATACCGTCCGAGGCCTCTGCTGGGTAAATATACCCATTTTTGGGGAAGAAAAAGGTGAAGTTATTTCTGGATCAAGACCGTCGCATAGGCTGCCATACCTTCCTGCCGGCCGGTGAAGCCTAATTTTTCGGTGGTTGTAGCCTTGATGGAAATGTCATCTTCGTCCACTTCGAGGACAGACGCCAATACACGTTTCATCTCCGGTATGTGCGGATTCAACTTAGGACGCTCGGCTGCCACGGTTGCGTCGATATTCCCCAATTCATATCCGGCTTCGCGGAGCAAAGCCATCGTCTTGCGAAGGAGAATCTTGCTGTCGATGTTTTCGTATTCGCTCGCCGTGTCGGGAAAGTGGAAGCCAATGTCGCGCATATTGGCCGCACCGAGCAAGGCGTCGCAGATGGCATGAATCAATACATCGGCATCACTGTGCCCCAACAAACCTTCTGTATGTTCAATCTTGATGCCACCCAACCACAAATCGCGTCCCGGCACCAGTTTATGTACGTCGTATCCAAATCCAACTCTGATCTTCATGATTGTCTCTTATTTGAATAAGTTCTTGATTCCGTCCATATCGAACGAGAGCGAGAAACGCAAGGTCTGGTCCAACGGGTTACTTGGTACGGTACTGACCAGATAAGCCGCATCCAGTTGGAAAACACTCATGCGGAAGCCGGCACCGAACGAGAAATACTGGCGGTTACCCATGTTCTGATTCTCGTAGTAATAACCACCACGGACGAAGAACTGTTGGTTATAGCTGTATTCTACACCGATAGAAGCCATGATCTCTTGTAATTCTCCTTTGAATCCGAGCGGAGAGTCGCCAAACGACTTGATCATACCGCCGATTGACGACATCGAGTTGTATTCTTGTACCCGATTGTTATAGTCAATATCGTCTTCTTCGGTTGTTCCGGTGCGTTGCGGTTCGCTTGGCACCAGGTATTTGCTCAAGTCCACGTAGGCTCCGATCTGGTTATAGTCGTCAATCGGGTACAACAAACCTGTACCGATGGCCAATTTTGTTGGTAAGAACTGGTTTGTTCCACCACCATCGTATGAGATCTTTGTACCGATATTAGAGATGTTGAAACCAAAGCTCCACAAAGCTTCTGCCTGGCCCATGATGACGTAACGTTCCAGATAACCGGCAATGTCAGCCGAGAAGGCATTACCCGGAACCATTTCGGCTGATGGGTCAGCTCCTTGGTCGGAACGAATATAACGTAATGCAACTGCCATAGAGAAAGCATCTGATAATTTTCGGCTATAGCTGACGTCTAATGCCATTTCGTAAGGATTCAATGTCATCAGGGTAGCACCACTTTGTTCGTCGTTATTCTGTACCTCACCGAAAGAGAAATAACGTAGTGAAGCTCCAATAGCCTGACGGTCGTCGCTGCCCAGTTTATAGTAGCCGGCCAGATTAACTAAGGCAACATCGTTTACCAATTTACGTAACCAAGGCGTATAAGAAAGTGTAACACCTGCCTGACTGTAATTGAATACATACTTGGCCGGGTTCCAGTATTGCGAATTGACATCGGGAAGCGTTGCCACACCATTATCACCCATACCACCACCACGGGCATCCGGCGCGATAGACAAGGATGGAACAGCTGTATTGATCGGGGCAAATTCCTTCTTTATCTGTTGTGCCAATAGATTATTTGCAGTGAATAAGAATACTAACACAGCTAGACTCCAAAGTTTCAAACTACGATTTTTTATCATCTTATTTTAAATATAATCTTATTACGAATCACTTATATAACTACTCTTTTCTCCTTTTATTGTGCCAGGATAATCATTTTATTCGCGCCCGTCGCTGTTTTTGAGTTACCCGATCGCAACGATGCCCGATAGATATACACACCCGGACGCAGGCGGGTATTGCCATTACCCATCATATTCCATTCCAGCTGATAGTCTTTGAAAGCTTCCGACGAACCGCTCTCTTCGTGATTCCAACGCAGGCGGCCTGCCATGTCGTACACTTCTATTTTGACTGTCAGTTGAGATTCCGGGAAATTATGTTTCAGATGGAATGTAACCTTTTCGCGAGCCGGAATTGGTGTTACATATACGGAAATCAGATTCGGCTTCATGTCTTTTACTACCTCAAATGTAAAGGTCTGTGTCGTCGAATTATTCAATACATCCCAAACTTTGAATTCTGCCGTATGCAAGCCCGGTTCCAGTTCAGGAATAGAGAAGATGACTTGTCCGGCGCCATCGCTACCTACCAGTTGATAATAGTCATTTAAGTTATAACTCTTGGATGTCTGATTATCGATAATCAGCATCATGTCGTGACCGATACTGCTTCCGGTGATGTTGATACCACTTTTGTCCCAAAGCGAAGCCACAAACAACGGAGTGGAATTAACTTGTCCGCCGTCTACAAATGTCGTGTCGTTCAGATACAAGTAACGGATTTCTGGTCCTTCCGTATCGTCTCCTCCTGTATCCGAAGTTCCGCCAACCCGAAAATCGAGGAACGAACCTTGTGCCTCAATGGAATCTTGATTATTAAAGGCATAAAAGTTCATTTTGCCAAAGTCATTCGAGTAGGCGATGTCTTTAGGAACCGTGAAGGAGAAAGAAAACTCTCCGTTACGTACGGAATCATTCCCTATATATAAGGTATTGGGATAATCTTCATATTGGAACTTGGTTCCTGTACTGAAATTATCTAATGTAGTGATAGTTGCTTTACTGTCGAATATGGTTGATTGCAACGGACCGGTAAATTCACTGTCCTTTGTCCCGTCTGGTTTACGTACTTCTCCTTTGATGGTTACTCGCTCTAAAGCCTTAATCGTAATATCTTCAGACGAATCAACCGGTTTTCCATTGATTTCTGTTACAGCTATGCTATAATCTGGGAAAGTCAGTGTCAAGGCTGGATCACCAATCAGCGTAAAGTTCAATTTATTGGAATCGTATCCCATACTTTGTTTGGCCTTCATCATGATTTCTCCCAACGTATAACGCCGGTTCCCTTCACGTGAAAATAGATTCCGGATAATTGCTTGGTTAATGACCGCATTGTCTTGCGAAAACACCGCTCTCGTAGTTGTGAATAAAGCGATACCGCCACTTTTCTCGTTCAGGAAAACAGATTCTCCGGCCGATGTGGCCAAAGCATCAAAACGGGTAAAGTCGCATGTCGCTGTAATCCATAAAGGCAAGTAAGGATAAGTAGCCTGCTGGATATACGATTGTGTCATTACGGCTTCATCACTCCAGCTGGTGGTATTTCCGTGTCCTGTATAATTCAAGACCATTAATCCGTTCTTCAATTGTTTCTGTAAAGCGGCTTCTACATCCGGATAAGAGGCATTTCCTCCTGTCCGATCTTTCGTATAAGCATCGAAGTAAAGCTTATTTACCCGAAATTCCGGGTGGTCTTCTTCTACAATTTCTGCCAGTGTATTTGCCTGCTGCATGTGGATGTTCTTGTTACTATCTGCATTACTTCCATCATCGGCAACGAATGTAATATTGTTCTTCCAGTTTCCCGGAAGCGTATTGTCCATATAAGAAATGATTTTATCTACAGCCGCTTTAGCCTCGTCGTTCGTACGTATAGGGAAACGGCCGATTCCTACGCAAAGTTTGGCAGAGGCCAATGAAGCACCGCTGCCATCTTCCAGAAAACCGAAATAATCGTCGGTTGTATAAGAATAGATATCGACTGAATTCTGCGACTGATAGGTGAGAAGCATATTGGCCAGCAGCGAACTGTTTTGCTGCCATTCGCGTGTCAGTCCGCGGTTGTCGTAACAGCCGTCACCAAACAATAGTAAGTATTTCAGCGTTTCCGGTTTCCGATCATAAAACATCTTCAGTAAACGACGGTAGGCAGTTGCATCCGGTGTTCCGCTTGAAAACTCATTATAGATAGGCTCCGGATTGATAACCTCAACCGTCAGGCCATTTCGTTGGCGATGTATTTCTGCCAAGCGCTGGGCTTGTGTTGTAAATGCCGTAGGAACGATAATCACCATGTTCGGTGTTTCCAGTCCGTGCAGGTTTTGTGTGGAAACTTCTCCCACAATTTCCGGCGTATCGGTCAGTTTATTCTTGTCAAAGGCGATATATTCCCGTAATTGACTGGAAGCTGCAACCGTAAAAGACAGATTCGTACCGTTTAACGTTGTCTGCATCCGTTTCGGATTCGTTACGTCGGTTACATCCAATACGATAGTTGATTCAGAAGCATCTGCCAACTCAAAGCGGGAAACATTGTTGATGGCGTCCACACTGCGGAAGGCGGTTTCTGCTCCATATAGTTTCAAGGCGCGTTTCATTTGGAAACGGATATAGTCCAGATATACATTTTGGTCTCCTGTTTTTCCGTAGGTGACTTCCATCTTGACGGACTCGCTTTTTTCTCCTTCCCAAGTCACATTACCCGAGGCAACAACTGCCTTGGTATAACTGGCATTGGTGGTCGGGGCTGAGATAGATAAGGAAAGGACGGCATCGCCTACCGTTAATGTAACCGGAGTACGTCCCGTTGTCCGGGCTATAAAACGCATGGAAACTTCCGCATCATCAGAGGTGATTCCAGGAACAGAGAAGGTAAAATTACGAGTTGTTGTTGAAATGAACGATTCCCCGAATAATTCCCGTCCGGATTCGTTAACCGCTACCTCATCTTTCTCCCACACTTGATAATCGTCAAAGGTAGAGATTTGCCGAACGGCTCCTTCTACCGAAGCTTGTTCCGGCATATCATGTGTATCGGTAGCATCCGTTACAAAATAATATCCGGCTGTAGCATAAGGATTATTCGTATGAACAAACAGCTTGTTTTCATAACTCCATTTGACGGTTCCTCTTGCATAAAAATAAAGCGTCGAACCGTCTCGCCATACCGGAACAGCCGGTAGGTCGTCATGATAAGCAGAATCTGAGAACTGTTCGTCAAGAATCCAACCTCCATATCCGTAAACCGAAACTTTCGACGGGTCGGAAAATCCCATTTTATTCAGATCGGAAGCCGTCAGTTTGTAAACTCCGTTCTTGGTGACTTTGATCTTCACCCATCGTCCGGAAGAAAGGACTGACTGTGACGCATAATTCCCTTCTGCCCAAGCGGATGAGAAGGAAAGAAGAATAGCTATTAAGAAAGATAAAAATCGTTTCATACTACATACAGTACTCCAAAAATTGACAATTGAAAATGATGAATAATCAGTTGTTAATTTTTACTTGTTAATGGTTGCTTGTATGAGCCTATCAACGTACATGGAAGTCCAGTAGTTTCCGTTCGCCTAAGTATCCTTCCAGATGATCACCAATGCTAACCGGACCAACGCCGACGGGTGTGCCGGTATAAATCAGGTCGCCGATCTTCAACGTAAAGAAACGGCTGACATAAGCGATAATCTGATCTACGGAAAACAGCATATCTGCTGTGTTTCCCTGTTGTACAGTTTTTCCGTTCATATCCAGATGGAACGACAACTGATTGACGTTTCCTGCTTTTTCCAGCGGAATGAAGGTTCCGATAACGGCCGAGTTATCGAATGCCTTGCTGATTTCCCAAGGCAAGCCTTGCTCGCGCAGACGACGTTGCAAATCCCGGGCTGTAAAATCGATACCGACAGTGACTTCACTATAGTACCGATGCGCAAAACGCTCGGCAATGTTTTTCCCTAACCGGTCAATCTTTACCACCAGCTCCGTTTCGTAATGAATCTCCGACGAGAAATCCGGAATAAAAAAAGGCTTTCCGTCTTTCAACAGCGAAGAATCAGACTTCATAAAGATGGTAGGCTCTGTTAATTCTAACGTATGATGCAGCTCTTTATTGTGGGCCGCATAGTTCATTCCAACGGCAATTATTTTCATTTTAACGATTTGTTGAATTCAGACGATTAAACATCACCGCCAGATGGGCGTACATGGATGTATTCTGTATGACAATATTTTCGGGAACCCGAATACGGAACGGAGTAAAGTTCCATAAACCTTTAATACCTCCGGCTATGATCTGGTCGGCTACTTCCTGAGCTTTGTCTACTGGTACTGTGATTACACCGATTGTGGCTCCCAATTGCTCCCGCATGGCCGGAAAACGGTCAATGTGATAGACCGGAATACCGTTGATGATTTGTCCATCCAGTTCCGGACGGACATCAAAACCGGCAACAATATCTAATCCGTATTGTTTCAGACCGGAATCGTGTAGTAACGCAGCGCCCAAACTTCCAACGCCAAACAGGAATGCTTTGTGTGAAGACGTGAATCCCAGAAAATCTTCCAGCTCTTCCACCAAAGCGTCAATTTCATAGCCGACACGGGTTTTCCCGGTTACATTTACAAAAGACAAATCCTTAGCTACCTGACTGGAATCTACATTGATCTCTTTCGAGATCTGGGTGGACGAGATGACAGTTTCTCCTTTCCCTCTCAACAGTTTCACAAAAGCCAAATACCACGGAAGCCGGCGTAAAGTCGGTTCTGGCACCTTTGTCATTGTTCTTATCTCATCACGGGTCATTTGTTCAATCTTATTCATTAATACCATGTCTGCCGCATTGGCATAAGGCGATTGCAAAAGTACGATTTTTCCTCGACTTACGCGGGTATGTACAGTCAGTTTTTGAACGAATCACATATTCACCTCGTGATGTAAATGCTTCTCGATATACATCTTTAGGATATGAATGGCAATTTCATTGCTTCCTCCTTCGGGAATAATCAGATCGGCATATCGTTTGGTGGGTTCGATAAACTGTTGGTGCATGGGTTTAAGGACACGAGTATAACGTTCCATTACCGCTTCGGCTGTTCTTCCTCGTTCTACGACATCTCGCTGGATTACTCGGATTAATCGTTCGTCGGGATCAGCATCTACAAAGATCTTTAAGTCCATCATGTTGCGCAAGTCCGGATCGCACAAGGCTAAAATTCCTTCAATAATGATTACCGGACGCGGCTCTACATGGATGGTTTCTGCCAGTCGCGAACTTGTCTGATAGTGATAAACCGGTTGTTCGATACTTTTCCCCTCCTTCAGCATCTGAATGTGCTGTAACAATAGTGGCCAATCGAAAGCATCCGGATGGTCAAAATTAATCTGTTGCCGCAATTCTGCCGGTACATGACTGCTGTCTTTGTAATATGAATCTTGCGGAAGGAGTACGACTTCGCCCGGGGCGAGGCTGTTTACGATTTTTCTCACTACGGTTGTTTTTCCAGATCCGGTTCCTCCAGCTATCCCTATAATAATCATACTTCAGTGTTTTATATCGTTGAAATACAAAAGTACAAAATATTATGAGGTAATAAGCATAATCATGCCAACAAAAAAATGAGTCAACTTTGTGTATGAATAGTAAAACTTGAGTCAACCCTTTTTATTTATAAAGAGATTTTAAGTCAATCAAATCCATAAAATAGTACTACTAAATCCGTTTAATACGATATTTTTATCGTTCCACGGCTGTGGAACGATCGTCTCACCTACGTGGAACGATCGTTTCACAAAGGTGGAATGATCGTCCCACCTGGGTGAAACGATAAAAAATAAAAGGAAAGATTCGTCTTTCCTTTTATATACGCAAGTATTTATAATGCTAAAGTAACTTCTACCGGGCAATGATCGGAACCAAAGATTTCGGTATGAATTTCGGCTCCAGTCAGTTGTGGCTTTAATCGTTCGGATACCAGGAAATAATCAATACGCCAACCAGTGTTTTTCTCACGGGCTTTGAATCGATAAGACCACCACGAATAAATACCTTCGCGGTCGGGATAGAAATGTCGGAACGTATCTACAAACCCGGCATCAAGCAAGGTCTGGAATTTTTCCCTTTCCTGATCGGTAAAACCGGCATTCATTCGGTTCGTCTTTGGGTTCTTCAAATCGATTTCCCGGTGAGCTACATTCAAATCACCGCAGACGATCACCGGTTTGTGGGCATCCAGTCTTTTCAGATAAGCCCGGAACTCATCTTCCCATGTCATCCGATAATCCAATCGCTTCAATCCATCTTGCGAATTGGGTGTATAGACCGTTATTAAATAAAAGTTCTCCATTTCCAACGTGATGACACGTCCTTCCTGATCGTGCTCTTCCAAACCCAGTCCATACGTTACCTGAAGCGGCTGATGGCGGGTAAAGATAGCTGTTCCGGAATATCCTTTCTTCTGCGCATAGTTCCAAAACGACTGATAGCCGTCGAACGATAAATCTAACTGACCTTCCTGCATCTTGGTTTCTTGCAGGCAAAAGAAATCTGCATCCAGCGATTTGAATGCATCGCGGAAACCTTTGTCGCAACACGCCCGGATTCCATTGACGTTCCAAGAGATAAATTTCATATATTCTTATTTAATTGATGATTACTTATTAAATCCTTCCACAACGACCTCGATCTGACTCTCGGGTAATTCAGACTGAAAACTGAATGTTACTGTCTGCTGATCACCCGGCATCAAAGTAATGTAATTATCCGAGTAGTGTACCGGAAGGATACGTTTGCCCGTTTGTTTATCGAATAGTTTGATCCGATTAAAGAAACTGATATGAGCATCTGCTGTAAAAACAGTTTTCCCGGTATAAGTGTTGCCGTCTTTCGTGAAAGTCGTTTTTATATCCGGTGATGACTTCGGCAGCTCGTGCAATGTCCGGTAATCTTTGGGCGTGGTTGTCAGCCAATAGATGTTGCGGGTGAGTTCTGTTTCCTGCCCATCCCATAAAGAAAGTTTCAGGAAATAAACACCGCTTACTTCTGATGGAACCGGAACGGCAAAGATATCTTTTACCTGACTGGCTTCGGCATTTGCCTGAGCAGACTGTTCCCATAGCTTTTTCCCTTCGCGGTTGAAGATTTCAGCCTTTACAGTCAGATTGCTTACGGCTTCTACCGTGGTATTTAATAGTTGTACCTGTTTAGTCACCAGATTATAGAACGGATGGAGCGGTTCGCATCCTTTCTTTGTTCCGTATAGCGAAGCATTTACATCCAGATACCAGTCGTACATTTGTCCGCGTAAGGCAGTCCACGGGTTTTGTGTCTTCCAGATCAGGATTCCTGTGTACCAATCCCACATATGCGAAGCCCAACCTTCCATGAAACTGCGGTACTGGTCGTAGTTGACCAACTGAGCATACCGGCAATAATCTTCAATTGTCTGTAATTCTCCGTATCGTTCGAGATGATCTCCATAACCTAAGTCTTTATGATAAATCCAGTTGGGATTACGAGTCCGACTCTTTCTGGGAAAGGCTTTCAAGTCTTCTTCCGGCATGAAAGCCCGGAAACTTTCCACTTCCGGCGAACCTACAGAGCCGGCTTCGGGGTTAAACGGATGCGAACGGAAGGTAAAGAACCACTCCGGTTCCTGAATACCGTAAGGACCGTCGCCATTATCTCCTAAATAATTACGGGTAAATACCGAATCGGTAGAATAACTGGCAAAAAGACGATTGGGATCAAGTCGGGGAAGAATATCGTTCTTCAAGGCTTCGTTGATATCTTTGGCCAAAGGCCATTCGTTGGCACCGCACCAAAAGCAAAGGCTCGGGTGATTGCGGATCATCTTGATCTGGTCTTCCGCCATTTGCAGGAACAAGGCATGATTATCCGGATATTCCCAGCGGCGTTCGCGGGAATCAAGCTTTGTCAGGTCTTCCCAGGCGCCGTTACAGTCGCCGCTTCCCCATAAATCCTGAAAGACTAAAATACCATATTTATCACATGCCTGGTAAAACTCTGGACGTTCAAGTAAGGCTCCGCCCCAGACACGGATCATTCGTAAGTTCATTTCAGCATGGAAACGGACTTCATGGTCGTATCGCTCGGGAGAAAGCCGGAGCAACCAGTCGGAATCAATATAATTTCCGCCTGTGATATAAATCCGTTGTCCGTTGACGTAAAATTCCCGTCCGCCATTCTGTTCGTTCTTTCGGGTCTGGATTTCCCGGATACCGAAACGAACCGACTGTTGATCGCTGACTTGTTGCGTAGTTTGTTCGATAAAGGAGAAATGGATTTCTTCCAAAGGCTGCTGCCCGATACCATTCGGCCACCACAACTTAGGATTACGGATTGTTTCTTTAGGGAAAGAGACATGCTTCTTTTCGCCCGGTTCCAAAGAAACCTGAACCCGAAGTTCCTTTCCTTTATAAGTAGCAACCGCTGTTCCTTTTTGGATTTGGTCAGACACATTTTCCAATTCGACAGAAGTTTCCAGGTAAGCGGGTTCCTGTTTGCTTGCACTTGGTATCCGGACTCCGGGAACTTTTGTTACCACATACGGATGCTGTACCCGGACATCTTTGGTAACAGCAATGGAAACTTCATCCCAAATACCCGTATTGCGGTCTCGAACTGGTTGAATCCAATCCCAGCCCGGCGTATATTGCATGGTACAATTGCGGGCAATCTGTCCGTCGCCACCTTGTCCGCCATTCGGATTGCCTACATGATCGGGAGGAAAAACCAAAACAGCCAGCACATTCGTGCCGTTTTCTTTCAGGTAAGACGTGATGTCGTACGACTGACGCAGGAACATACCTTCGTGTGTCACTGTGTTGACACGTTTCCCGTTGAGGTAAATCTCAGCTTTATAATTGATACCCCGGAAATTCAACCACGCATGCTGTCCCGGAAGTAATGCTTCCATTGTAAAGGGACAGGCAAACCAATAAGTATAAAATGCGCGTCCGACGTGAAATATATCCGGAATCAGTTGATTGTTCAGTCCGAATTCAGGAGCTGGATATAGCTTGTTCTCGAGTAAAGTAGTTAATACCGTTCCGGGAACTTTAGCTTTCATCCATCCGGTTGCTTCGAAAGGTTGTCCGGTAAGGCGATTCCCGTCTTCTCCGATTTCACTGGCATTGCGGGCAAACCAGCCTTCGTGCAGACATGTTTTCTCTCCAGCTTCGAGCCGTTGAATCTTGACAGGCGATTGGGTGAATGCTGGCAGATAACATAATAAAGCCAGTAACCAATAAATGTACTTCCGTGTTTTCATTTGGATATTCAATTAATAATATGGAGTAAAGATAAACATTCTCACTTAAAATCCGTATATTTGAAGTCAATTATAACCATGAATGATATGAATTGGACACAACTACTTTCCGGAAAACGCTTTGGTTTGGAAGAATATCATGAGCGGAAACATGAACGGACCGATTTCCAACGAGACTATGACCGGCTGATATTCTCTTCACCTTTCCGGCGCTTACAAAACAAGACGCAGGTGTTCCCTTTACCGGGTAGTATATTTGTCCATAACCGATTGACGCATAGTTTGGAGGTCTCTTGCGTAGGTCGTTCGCTGGGAAATAATATCGCGAAAGCTTTGATGCAAAAGTATCCGGGTGGAAGTGTGAACTTTCCGGAGATAGGTTCTATTGTCTCTGCTGCTTGTCTGGCCCATGATATGGGAAATCCGCCTTTCGGTCATTCCGGAGAGCGAGCCATTACGGCTTATTTCCTCGAAGGTAATGGCATGAAATGGGAGGAAAAAGTACGGGAAGAAGGAGGACGTTGGGAAGATTTCCTGCATTTTGAGGGAAACGCCAACGCCATTCGTTTGTTGACATATCAGTTTATCGGGCGACGTAAAGGTGGTTTTGCCATGACATATAGTACGCTGGCCTCCATTGTTAAATATCCATACGCTTCAACAGAGGCCGGAAAGAAAGGAAAATTCGGCTTCTTCCAGTCGGAAGAAGAATCTTATCTGCGTATTGCCACAGAATTGGGTATTGAACGTAATCCGAAGGATCCGAACAAGTTTGCCCGTTATCCGTTGGTTTATCTTGTTGAAGCAGCTGATGACATCTGTTATCAGATTATGGATATAGAAGATGCCTGCAAATTGCATATACTGACGGCCGATGAAGCTATTCAATTATTGTTGAACTTCTTTGATGATGATCGTTTGGACCATGTGCAGCGTATTATGAATATGGTAGATGACACCAATGAACAGATTGCTTATTTGCGCTCTTGTATTATCGGTCTGCTGGTAGATGAGTGTAGCCGGATATTTCTGGAACATGAGGAAGAACTATTAAAGGGAACATTTACTGATTCATTGATCGAGCATATTTCAGACAAAGCCAAACAGGCGTATGAAACATGTTCGGCTACGGCTTACAAGAAAATATACTGTTCGAAAGAGGTGTTGGATGTGGAACTGGCCGGTTATCATATATTCAGCCATTTGATTGACAGCTTTACGGAAGCCGTAATGAACCCGAATCATGCTTATAGCAAGTTGTTGTTACAGCGAGTGCCCGAGCAATATAATGTCAAAGCAGTCGGAACGTATGGAAAAATACAGTGTGTATTGGATTATATTTCAGGAATGACAGACGTATATGCTCTCGATTTATATCGGAAAATAACGGGAATGAGTCTGCCGGCAGTATAAAAATACAGTTGGATTGTATACTCCTGCTGATTTTCAGAACAAAAGATGAAATTTCTCTGTTATATTAAATGGATAAAGATCTGATAACGAAAATATACGTTTGCATGAAAAATAAAGATAAAATTAGCAAAATGAGAATAGACAAAGTATTATTAACATTTTAAGCGCTCTGTTTTTACTTTTTTTGTGTAAATATTTATCCAAAAGACGCGTTATTTGTCGTTAGATATAAGAAAGGAAAAATAAGATGAAGAAATCAACGATTTGGTTACTTGCAGTCGTGATGGCGTTTGCTTTTGCAGGATTGTTGTATCTGCAGATCAACTATGTTGATATCATCCTGAAAACAAGAAGTGAACAGTTTGACGAAACAGTCAAACAATGTTTGCATCAGGTCTCAAAAAACCTGGAACTAGACGAGACCCGGCAGTATTTGGAAGATGATATTAATCGGGATCAGAATAGCTTTCTGTATCAGAATGTCATCATAACGGATTCAGACGGAGGCGTGCAGCAAATAGAATTACAGAGTTTTAGTAGTCCGAAGTTTCAGCCTCGTTCTTCGTTGAGTAATCAGCAGACCAATTCGATCGTCAATACATCGCGTGATTTGCAGAAAACGTTGAAACAACGTTATCAGTATCAGGGCGGACTAATCGATGAAGTGATTTATAACATCTTATATACAGCTAATCTGAAACCGATTCAGGAGCGAGTCAATTTCAAGAAGCTGAACAGTTATTTAAAGAATGAATTTATCAACAGTGGATTAAACCTTCCCTTTGTTTTTTCTGTCATAAACAAAGATGGAAACGAAGTGTATCGAAGTGGAAAGATTGATGGAGAACCTCTTGCTTCAGATATTATTACGCAGGTATTGTTTCCTAACGATCCTCCTTCCAAGCAGAATTATCTGAAGGTTTATTTTCCGACGAAAGGAGATTATATTTCTAACTCGATTACATTTATTGTACCGTCGGTCATCTTTTCGATGATTCTGTTGATTACATTTGTCTTTACTATTTATATAGTTTTCCGTCAGAAGCGTCTGTCGGAAATGAAGAACGACTTCATTAACAACATGACTCATGAGCTGAAGACTCCGGTTTCTACGATTTCGTTGGCGGCTCAGATGTTGAAAGATTCGGATATCACCAAAAGTCCGGAAGTATTTAAGCATATTTCGGGTGTGATTAACGATGAAACCAAGCGATTGGGCTTTTTGGTTGAGAAAGTGTTGCAGATGTCTTTGTTTGAACGTCAGAAGGCAACACTGAAGTTGAAAGAACTGGATGCAAACGACTTGATTATCTCGGTAGCCAATACATTTGCATTGAAGGTCGAGAAGTATGGTGGAACACTGGATCTGGATTTGGATGCTTTGGATTCGACTATTTACGTGGACGAAATGCATATTACCAATGTGTTGTTTAACTTGATGGATAATGCTGTTAAGTACCGTCGTCAGGATGTTCCGCTCGCGTTGTTGGTGCGGACATGGAATGAAAACGGTAAGTTACATATTTCGGTTGAAGATAATGGTATCGGAATCAAGAAAGAATATCTGAAGAAAGTATTCGATCGTTTCTTCCGCGTACCGACAGGAAATAAACATGATGTGAAAGGCTTTGGACTTGGATTAGCTTATGTGAGGAAAATCATAGAGGATCACAAAGGTTCAATCCGGGCAGAACAAGGCAATAACAATATAGGAACAAAATTTATTATTACTTTACCTCTTATAAAAAGTTAGTTATGGAAGAAAAAATGAAAATCTTCTTTTGTGAAGACGATGAAAACTTGGGAATGCTTCTGAGAGAGTATCTGCAGGCAAAAGGATATGTTACAGATCTTTTCTGCGATGGAGAAGCAGGATACAAAGGGTTTACAAAGGCGAAATACGATCTTTGTGTGTTGGATGTGATGATGCCGAAGAAAGATGGTTTTACGCTGGCTCAGGAAATTCGCTCGGTTAATCCGGATATTCCTATCATCTTCCTTACTGCCAAAACGCTGAAGGAGGATATTCTGGAAGGTTTCAAGATTGGTGCAGATGATTATCTGACAAAACCTTTCAGTATGGAAGAATTATTATTGCGTATTGAAGCAATCTTGCGTCGTGTGAAAGGCAAGAAGATGAAAGATATTCCTTTCTATAAATTAGGAAACTTCTTGTTTGATACGCAGAAGCAGACATTGACAATTGGTGAGAAGGTTACAAAACTGACTACCAAGGAATGTGAATTGTTAAGTTTATTGTGTGCACATGCAAACGAAATCCTGGAACGTAATTATGCGTTGAAGACAATTTGGGTTGACGATAATTATTTCAATGCTCGAAGCATGGACGTTTATATTACCAAATTGCGTAAATTATTGAAAGATGATCCGGGAATTGAAATTATCAATATCCACGGTAAGGGGTATAAGTTGATTACTCCGACTGCCGAAGATATGTTCCGCGAAGAAAGTACACAGGTTTTATAAGCTTTTTAACGAGAGGACACGGGTTTCACCAATTTAGCAGGAAGAATAACTTCCTGTCAATTGGTGCAATTCGTGTTTTTATTTGCTCCTTTTTCTCTTATTCCCAATAATACACGCGTTTTACACGGGGAGAAACGGATGTAAGGATTTCATAAGGTATTGTCTTTAGCCGATCTGACAGTTCAGATACAGGCAGTTCTTCACCGAAGACGATAACACTGTCGCCTTCTTGTGCGTCTGAATCCGTAACATCAACCATACAAGCATCCATACATATATTACCAATAATCGGACAACGTTTACCTCGGATGATGACTTCTCCGTGTCCGTTACTGAAATGACGGTCTAGTCCGTCGGCATATCCGATAGGAATAATGGCTATTCTGGAATCTCTTTCTACGTAACTGCGACGGCTGTAACCGATGGAATCACCAGCCGGAACGTGTTGTATTTGCAGAATGGTCGTTTTGAGTTTGCTAACTGTTCTCAATCCGTTTACTCCAGATGCGCTGACACCATATAATCCGATGCCTAAACGTACCATATCCATTTGCCATTGAGGGAATCGTTCGATACCGGCAGTATTGAGAATATGTTTAATGACCGGATGTTCCAATCCTTTTTCCAACGTGGTTGAGGCTTCTTTGAACTTCTCCAATTGCTGTTGTGTGAAGTCGTCGAATACGTATGAATCACTACCTGCCAAATGAGAAAAGACGGAACGAACCTTAACTCCGCTCTGTGTCTTCAGTCGTTCGATCAGTTGTGATACTTCATATGGCTGAAAACCTAAACGGTGCATACCAGTATCAATCTTAATATGTATCGGATAAGCAATGATACCACGGCGTTCCGTTTCTTTGATCATGGCATCCAATAGACGGAAACTGTACACTTCCGGCTCCAGATTATACTCAAACATGGTATTGAAGCTGCTGAATTCCGGATTCATGACGATGATCGGAATGGTAATACCTTCTTTCCGTAGGGCAGCTCCTTCATCGGCTACGGCAACAGCTAAATAATCGCAGCGATGTTCCTGCAATGTCTTGGCCAGTTCATAAGAACCGCTTCCGTAACCGAAGGCTTTCACCATGCAGACCATCTTCGTTTCCGGCTTCAGTTTTGACCGGTAGAAATTGAAGTTGTGGACGATGGCTGATAAGTTGACTTCCAAGATGGTTTCATGTACTTTCTTTTCCAGTAGTTCCGAGATGCGCTCGAAGTGGAAATGCCGTGATCCTTTCAGCAGAATAACTTCATTGTTGAATTGCTTGATTTCAGGAGAAGCGATGAATTCGTCGGTTGTCTGGTAGAATGACCTTTCCAGTTGTTCTCCGAATACCGAAGCAAATTCTTTCAGATCTTTTCCGATGCCGATCAAGCGGTTTACCTTTTTCCGTTCTACCAAATCGGCAACTTTCTTATACAATGATTTAGGAAGTGTTCCTGATTGAAGAATATCGGAAAGAATTAGCGTTGATTTCAGATTCTTGGCCACTTTCCGGCTTTGCAGGAAATCAAGGGCAATATCCAATGAGTTGATGTCTGAATTATAAGTATCGTTGATCAACAGGCAACCTTGGATTCCTTCCTTTACATCCAGACGCATTTCGACAGGTTCGAGATGTGCAAACTTTTCTACATCGTTCACACTGGTCGGCTTTAAGTATAGCATGACGGCCAGACAGTGAATAACGTTCTCGATGGAAGCGTCATCGACGAATGGTATGGTATATGTCCGGTCAAAGCCCAGTAATGTACAATGGATAACTGTTTCGTCTTGTCTCTTTTCAATAGACTCAATAAACAGAGGAGCTTCTCGGTCGGTCCGGCTCCATGCGATTGCTTTGTGCGACAAGCAGGCCGATTCGATCAAAGTTGATATGAGAGGATTATCTCCATCGTAGATAATTGCTTCGCTCTCGTTGAAAAGCATCAGTTTTTCGAGACATTTCTGGTTGACGGAAATAAAGTTCTCTTGGTGAGCCTCGCCGATGCTGGTCAGTACGCCGATGGTTGGTGCAATAATCGGTTGCAGCTTCTCCATTTCATCTGGTTGTGAAATGCCGGCTTCGAATATACCCAATGTGTTCTTTTCGTTCATTTCCCAAACGGAAAGCGGCACACCAATTTGTGAATTATAGCTGCGGGGAGAACGGACGATATCAAATTCGTTGTGCAGTAATTGATACAGAAATTCTTTGACTACGGTCTTTCCGTTACTTCCCGTAATACCGATGACCGGGATCTGGAAGCGTTTGCGGTGATATGCCACCAGTTTCTGCAAGGCTGCCAACACATCTTTTACCAACAGAAAGTTGGCTTCTTCCATTTGTTCGAACTCGGGTAGCATTTTGCTGACTACAAAGTTTCTGACACGAAGCTTATACAAGTCTTGTACATACCGATGTCCGTCGTTTGTTTTTGTCGCTAACGCAAAAAACAGACTCGTCTCAGGAAATGATAACCGCCGACTGTCTGTTAGTAATATACTAATCGTGCAATCATGTAACGCCTTTGTTCTTGCCCCGATAATCTGGGCTACGTCTTGTATTGCGTATTCCATCTCTTACTTCAATTTAGTCTTTAAAATATTCCGCTCTTTTGAGTAGTCAAAGAAAGTCATTTTCTCGTTAAGTCGGTCAATCTTTAACAAAGTTTGAAGAATAAATTTCCGGTAGGCTTCGCTGTCTGGATTGAAAGGTTTGTGCGCCATGGCTTTCTGTATTTCCAGACAATCCTTTAGGATGTTTTGACTTTCTGTATCCAGTTCGTTGGTTACGAATTGTTCCCAAATATAATCAATAGCCTGAACCGAAGGATGCAACATATCGTCGGCATAGAAACGATAATCGCGCAGTTCATCCATCATGATTTCGTACGACGGGAAATAGCTTGTTTGCTCGGGAAACAAACTGTTCAGTTCGTCGATGGCAAGTAACAAGGCGGCTTTACTGAGCTGATTCCCGTGAGCTCCGTCTTTCCAGTGGCGAATCGGACTGACTGTGAAAAGAATTTTCAACTCCGGATTGATGTCTTTCAGTTCTTGTAGCAGGGATTTCCAGTCATTTACTATCTCTTCAACCGTAAGGCGCTGGCGGATAAAATACCGCTCGGGCAGTTTGTGGCAATTGCCCACTATCGTGCCGCTCTCTTTTTCCCGATAAACCCAAGAAGTTCCCCAGGTGACAATCAATCGCTGGCATTGCCGGAGAAAACGCGCCGAAGATTCCAGTCGGGTATTAATCTGATTCAAACAGGCTTCGGCTGTCAATGCCGAAAAACGACTGTGATGGTCAAAGCTATGGAACAAACCTCCGGATGCAAACAAATCTTTTTCCTGATACAACTCAGCTTGTATCAGGCGTCGGAGGGCATGACTGATGGAAGCTGGGTTATAGAGTGTACCGAAAGGATTGACGTCGGTTTGGAACTTTAAATCCGTCATTCGTGTTCCGATATTCTCAACAAAACAAGATCCGATCAGCAGGATCGGGTTTTTATAAGAAAACAGAAAAGACGGCTTTGCGTATGTCAGTTGCGTATAGAAGTTCATACATTGAAAGAATTATGATTCAAAGATACTGGATTTCGGCTGATCGAAGGAAAAATGACAGAATAATCTTATGATAATTACCTAAAACTTCGTACATTTGTACGAAATTAAGGCAGGAGTATGAAAACTATTTGTGGAATTATCCTATGGGCGGCGATGATTCTCCCATCAGCGTATGCGGAGAACGTTACTTCTTTTGTCCCTGCCATCCATCAGACGGAGCCAAAGTCTGTTGAAATCTCAGCCTACGACAGTTGTATTAAAGTTAAAAATGCTCCTACCGGCAGCGTATTGGAAATATATAGTGTAGTCGGTATTAAAGTAAAAGAAATCAAACTTACTTCTTCTGACGGAGAATATCCTGTCAATATACCAAAAGGTTATTACATTATCCGTATTGGCGAAACTGTCCGTAAAGTCGTTATTCGTTAATTGGCCGAAAGCAAACCCATTAGAATATGCTGGATGAGAACTTGCTTCCGGCTTATCTTTTTCCAGGCGTCAGATCATGTTTTTAAGGAAAGAGATCCCTTTAATCTTGTTTGTGATGTCAGGTTTATAGGTTTTCCGTAATTCTTCACGCTCTTTGTCTGACGAGCATTTCTCGATATAATCCCACTGCCAGCGGACAATCCTCTCCAGCTCGTCGAAACTCTTGAAGAATAGCTCCATGTCTTCTTGTTTGCTCTCCGGTCGCCATTGTTTGGCGCGTGTGAAAAAACGTCGCAGGATTTCTCTCGCATTCGGCGTGTTGAATATTTGCATGAACTTGAGTGTCTGGTCGTACCATCCGGATGCTTTTTCACAATCCAGCACTTTGGCTATCATCTGTTCTTCTTCATAGATTTGGGCTTTGTAGCAACTCAGGTTCTCTTGGTCGAGGAAGGTGATGAATGTCTGCAGCTCGCCTTCTTGGGCAACAACAATCAGGCCTTGCGGGGAAATGAGGACGGATTTGTTCTTCATATCCTCTTCGGTCCATTTCTTGGGCGTATAATTACTTATTTTCCGGTCTCCACCCAGGCAAAAGAAGTAGAGGGCGGGCGAGATACCTCCCAATTTGACATGGTTGGGCTCCAAATATCGCTCTTTATACCGCTGGAGGAAGTGTGTCGTAATCAGGTTGGGCATACACTCTGTTGCAAGCTCCAGTATGAGGTATTCGGCTGTGCCGTCGTATCGATGCAGTTGGATATAGATACATCCTACGGCATGCATACGGGTGGCGGCATAGTCGCGTATATAAAGGAAGAACGTCCACGTATTATGGCGGCGTGTCTTGTATGTCCGTGTGTGGACAATCGAGCCCATGATGCAACTGTTATTGTATTTCCTGTTGTATCTGCGTCCGAATGCGTTCAGTTCTACTTGCATGAATGCCTTGAGCTGGTTGAAATCCTGCTTGGCTTCCGCCACGATTTCTTCGCGTGTCATTGATGGTGTAAACATGGTTGCTTGTTTTTTATTGTTGGGTTCAACTGTTATGAAAATTCTCTTTTATTGGGCATCGGCGGCATGGCTCTTCATGAACTCGTCGATGCTCGTACGGACGGGCAGGCCGGCGTAGGCGCATTTCCACAGCTCCTTGCGCCGTTGTTCCGACTGGTTTTCCATCTCCTTCCAACGCTCGCGGATTTGTTTCTCCAGCATGTCCCACAGGTTCAATCTCCTTTGACAATTCTCTTTGAAACCCGGACGGTTCCGCTGTATCTCCGTGCGTTTGATGTACCGCTTTTGGATTTCCCGGCTGTTGGGCGTATTGAATACTTGCAGCATCATCAGGAACTGTCTGTAATCATCCTTTTCCTTATAGGCTTTCATGAAACGGTTCATCAAATCTTCTTCTTCGTAGAGCTCGGACTGGAAGCGGGTCAGGTTTTGCCGGTCGAGGAAGGTGACCAGCACTTGGATCCCGCTGTCTTTGACGATCACGATCAACCCCTGCGATACCTGGCAGATCGTCCGGTTCTCCATGTCTTCCTCCGTCCAGTTGTTGGGGATAAAATACGTGGGGTTGTATTCCATGTTGGATCTGAGGTAATAGAGCATCGGGTTCATCCCTTGCAGGTTGACGTGGTTCGGCTCCAAGTAGCGTTCCTTGTAGCGTTGGATGAAGTGCGCCGTGGCCAGCTCGATCGCCATCGGGTCCTGCAGGCTGATGAATAGATATTCCACAGAGCCATCACTCCGTTGTAGCGGTGTATATGCTGTCGTGCTGGCTTTGATGGTGTTTTTACTGTATCCATGGACGTACATTTGCATGGTCCAGGTATTGTGGCGGCTGCTGCGGAACACGCGTTGCTTCGACAACGAGCCGATGATCCGCTGCTGGTATTTGCCCAGGCTGCTCCCGTATTCGCGGAAGAACACCGACGTTTCGGCATCGAAGCGCGATTTAAGCTCATAGTAATCATGTTTAGCTTCCTCATAAATCTCTTTGCGTGTCATGGTATGTGTAAACATGGGCTTTTTTCTTTTTTTTGTTAGATCATTATAATAAGGAATAAGGATAGGATTGGCGCACCCACTGATTCCTTTTCTTTTCATGGAATCAAAGGTAATGATTATCTTATAGATTCAAAATAATCTGTTATAAATTCTATTCATAGATGTTACGTATGTGATTTTTTTACGGATTTCTTTCGAAATGTTTGGATTTAAAAT